>PPYE01432561.1_pt1 | contig 49556 bp, 47 predicted proteins | sample 1559881 | NCBI WGS metagenome assembly PPYE01 (sample SAMN08240022, study PRJNA423297) | Human gut metagenome, whole genome shotgun sequencing project.
AACCCACATGAGCTTGCTCATAGGTGGGTGAAAGACCTTGGGACCCGCCCCGATATGAGCATAAAAGTGGGATGATAATTCCACGATATGCGAATATTAGGGAGAATTGTGGGAGTGCGTAGCACGGAACAATTCGTAGGTATCAAAGTCGGGGGCTTTTGACCCCGACATCATGTACATAAATTTATATAAATTTCCTATGTTATCTTATAAACGCTGATAGTTTCCTTCCACATAAGACTCCCAATATACATCCACAGCAGCTTAACAGCACATATAATCCTCCTATTACATATTTTCCATCATCAAACAGATTATATGCTTCCAAAGAGAATGTAGAAAATGTGGTAAATCCACCGCACACCCCTGTTTTCCAAAATAAAATCGTATTTTTAGATATTTCAATCTTACTGCCGGCAATACCCGCAATAAATCCTATCAGAACCGCTCCTATAATATTAGTCATTAATGTTAAAATCGGAAATCCGCTTTTAACAGGTATAAGACTTATGGCATATCTTGACACCGCACCTGCTGCTCCACCAAGAGCCACAAATAAAAATTCCATATATTTCACATCCTTTTATTCTGTTTAACATTAATTCTCTAATCATAATGATAGTTCTCCTATAAATGCTGATTGAGATTTCACCAAATGTTTCTAAACATAATGCTGCTTATCGTCTGCCTTTACCCGCTGGCAGCAATGTAACAAAATAATAAATAATTCCAAATATAGCTATGCTTCCCAGCATAATGCCAATCATCTGATTTACACTTACCACATTTCCATGAAATACTGGATTGCAATCAAGAGTGTCTCTTATCGCTTCAACCATTTCATCCGGATAATGTTTTCTCTCCATCTCCTTAAAAACTCCGTGAAGCATATGATTCTTAATCAATGAAGTGGCATATGTACTCGGAAGATAAGACAGTGTCTTCTGAAGACCTGGTCCAAAATTTGAAATCGGCATATAAGCACCACATATAAAACCATATCCTGCGCTGACAATTGTACCCACAGCCGAAAGCTGTCCCTGTGTTGTTAAAGGAAAGCTAATGATACTTGACAGCGTACTTCCAAACAGGACGAGCAATATCATATCAAATAAAACCCATAATACGTCTGCTGTATTCATATACCATCCCATTTTAAATAGATATCCCAGACATAATACAAACGCAAGTCCATTGACCATCAGTGAATTAGCTACTGTTGACAGAAAATATCCCAAATAGATTTTTCCACTGCTGACAGGCGAAACATTAAAATCCTTCCTTGTTCCATTTGCCTTGTCCTGCACCATAGTCAGATTCACACAGAATGTTACAGTAATACAGCTTACTGCCATAAGTGATGCTGTCAGTTGTGCTGCCACGGTTCCATTAATAAGCTTATCCGAAATCGTAATCATATCCGGAATCGCTGCTGTAAAAGAATCTCTGAAAACCTTTGCAAGAAATGTAGCATACAGAACAATTAGAATGACAGGTGTGATCATTGATGTAAACAACATACCTTTATCTTTAAAAAACAATTTCCTGTTCCTGTTCATTAATGCCAATACTGTTCTCATCAGCGTTCACCTCCAAGCTTCTTTCCTGTAACTGCAAGAAATACATCATCCATACCGCCCTTTACTACCTCATAATCCCTAAACAGTTCCTGATGTTCTACAATAAGCTCCGTCGCTTCTTTCGTATTTCTTACTTTTATCTGATATCCGTCACGTATTTTTTTATATTCTCTGTTCAATGACTTTATTTCATCCTCGGAAACACCATAAACAGACACTATATCCTGTACATAAGCATTTTTAAGTTCAAACGGTGTACCTTCTGCTGCGATACTTCCTTTGTCAAGAATCACAACATACCCAGCATTAGCAGCCTCTTCCATATAATGGGTGGTTAGAAATACTGTCATATTTTCTGTTTTCTGAAGTTTCTTAATAACATTCCATATTAACTGCCTTGTCTGCGGATCAAGCCCTGTAGTAGGCTCGTCAAGAATCAAAATTTCCGGTCTGTGCAATAATGCACGGGCAATATCAACCCTTCTTCTCTGACCGCCCGACAGCTTACCTACTGGTCTGTTTAAAAACTCGTCAAAATCCAGAATCTCGACCAGCTCCTGTAATCTCTTATCAAAGGCATTTCCTGTAATGCCGTACAAAGCAGCTCTGCTCATTAGGTTCTCTTTCACCGTAAGCGGTTTATCAAGTACGCTATCCTGAAACACAACACCAAGCATTCTTTTTGTCTGTGCACCAGCTTTGTCGGTTTCTATTCCGTTTACCTGAACAGTTCCGCTATCTTTTTTCAGTAATCCGCAGAGAATGGAAATGGTTGTACTTTTCCCTGCACCATTTACTCCAAGAAACGCAAACAATTCTCCTTTTTTTACACGAAAGCTCAAATCATTCACTGCTTTTACTTCGCCAAAGCTTTTATTCAGATGGCTGATTTTAATTATATCTGATTCCATATGTTCTCCTTTTGTTTCATCTTTCCTTAAATGCTACAGTATATGTTGGATTTACCTTTCACAAAGATAATAAAATTTTCTTTACATTTTGGACAAAACAGCGGAAAATGTTTTAATTCCGTATCATCCAGTATCTGTGTCCGTGTCTTTGCACCGCATACCGGACATAGTATCCATTTATCCGTTACTACTGCTTTCATCTGACCTGTCATCTCCTGATACATATTAGCGGCATCCTGATTATTCGTCTGTAACTCGAATCCTGTACTTAGCAGCTGGCTTCGCTCTCCCATGTAAAGGAAACGAAACAAATTAGGATTTTCTAATTTCCCCACAAGTGCATTTAGTTTGAATTCATCATCACTCTTTCCCGTTGGATCTTCAAGCCCCCAATTATCATCAAATACTCTTCCAATAAATGGGCATCCTACATTACATCCCATAGAAATAGCAATATCAGGTTTTGGAATATCTAAAATTAGTTTAGAATACTGAGTCTGTTCCATATCAATACCATACATTTATTTCATAATACGCACTGCATCCTGATTAATTGATGATTTTATTTCTGTTCCTGCAGAATAGCTTTCGAATACATCTGATGCCAAACCGAGCATCTTTTATCTGAATAACTACTTTATTTTGCGTTCAAAAACATATTCTGAATCTGATGATAAATCAGACCTAAAGTAATATCCCAATCTGTCAAAGTTCTGCTCTGCAATCTTGTCATTACATTTCCAGATATTTTTCAGTTCCTCTTTTGATTTACTTTTCATCCAGCTCAATATCTCTGCTGTCTTATCAATAAAGGCAGGCAGTTCAACCGGTGCTATGTTATCATTATCTACAATCATCTTCTTTGCAGGTGATAATATAATCTTCATCACTCTATTTCCTTAAGCATCTTTTCAGGATCATCTGCTGCTTTGACTTTATCATTGGCTTTGATGATAATTCCCTGCTCATCAATAAGATATGTAGTTCTCACTACGCCCATAGATACTTTTCCATAGTTTTTCTTTTCTTTCCAGACATCATATGCTTCAATAACTTTACGCTCTGGATCTGCTAGTAGCGTAAATGCCAGTCCATATTTTTCTTCAAATCTCTTGTGAGACGCTACAGAGTCCTTGCTTACTCCGATGATAACAGCTCCCTTCTCAGTAAACTGGGGATAACGCTCAGAAAAACCACATGCCTGCTTCGTACATCCTGGTGTATTATCCTTTGGATAAAAATATAAGATCACTTTTTTGCCTGCATAATCGCTTAATTTATGCATTTCTCCATTCTGATCCGGCAATTCAAAGTCCGGTGCTTTTGTTCCTACTTCTAACATATTTTATTCCTCCACTTCTTTCAATTCCATCTGTTTTCTTGTCCTCTTATTACCAGAAATCATTTTATGACCAGAATAAACTGCCATAATCATGCATATCAAAGAGCCAAACGCAAAGTATTTGTGTGCTGCTTTTAACCCTTTATATCCTGTATAGAAAGTTCCAACCATTGTAACTATTGCTCCGATTGACCAATATTTATGTGCTTTCATGATACACCTCCATATTTTATTATCAACATCATAATACAACAATTTATTATTTTTCAACACTATCATAAACTAAAATACAAATGGCATTATCTGCCAATTCTGTAATATTAAAGCTGATACCAGCATCAAAACCTGTAGAAATATACATGCAATTATATTTCTTGCAATTGATTTCTTCTTCCTGAGCAGCACTATGCCCATTATTATCAATATAACTATCAATATACTTAAAATTATACTAACCAGGCTTCCATAACGCACAGCTATATATGTAAATACACATTTACTATTATAATCAGGTAAATATGATATTATCTGCTCTTTAGTAAATGAACTTCCTATAAGATTACTATTCATCCAGGTATAATCCAATACTTTATATATATATGATGCACTATCATCTCTATTATAAAAGGCATTTACAACTGGAATATTCAAAAAAAATGGTCTTACAATCCACATTATAAATGATACTGCAATATATGACAGCCATACTATTTTATTACGCAAATCCAATTGTATTATTATTTTTTTTACTTTTTCCATAGCCTTTTCTCAACCTTTCTATTGCTAATGCAATATCTGTATTTGTAAGAGTCTGCATATCTTTTTTAGTATACTGTTCCTTGTTTAGTTCCATATTTCTTCTTGCAGCATATATAACTGCTGTTTCAAGTAAAACCCTGGCTTCTCTTCCATTTCCAAAATCACGCATAGATACCCTTGATTCAAAAAAATTCTCTATCATATCATCTACATCATTTTGTATAATATAATTACTGTTTTGGGCAATTCTTTTAAATATCTCTATCATTTCTTTAGCTGAATAGGATTTAAAATTAAAAGTAGAAGTTATTCTGCTTTTTATGCCTGGATTAGAATTAAGAAATGTCTGCATTCTGTTATCTTTTTCGTCAACATCCCCTCCATATCCAGCAAATATGATAAGTTTGTCAGTCGAATGGTTTTCTAATTCAATTATAAGCTGTGCAATTGCTTCGTTTCCAAAGCTGTCCATTGTACCATTTTCTTCAACAATTGAATATGCCTCATCAATTATAATCACATCATAGTTTTCAAATAATTTTTTCGTGTTAGGAGCTGAATGTCCTACATATTTTCCTTTTAATTCAGCACCATTGATACATATATATCTATTATCTGGAAGAAGTTTCTCATTAAACATCATCTGCCCCATATATCTTGCTACTGTTGTTTTAGCTGTTCCTGGTGCACCAAGCATTACATGTACATTATGAAAATTACTGCCTGATATATTCATCTGTTTTCTCAATTTATTGTATTTCATAACATTTACAATATCATATACCTGCTGCTTGATTTCCTGCATGCCAACAAGATTTTTTTCCATGAGTTCTTTTCCATTTTCCGCATTGTCTGCAAATACATTATCTCTCATAAAATGATCAACAAAATCAAAATCCCTGTTACTAAGAATATTAACAGTAGAACTATCCATATCCTTGATGGCATAAGCTATAATTCTATCAATCATGTCGCACATAGAATCTTTATTTATAGACTTTGCCAGATTAACAATCCTGTCATAAGAAAATCCCCTTTTTACTTTTATGTTGCGGATACTTAAATTTTGTTTAAATATATTTTTATAATATTGCTGCTCACTATTTTTTGCGAATGATACTTCTACTGCATCTGATGCATTAACTAATATGAAATTATTTCTCAATGCCATAAAATGTTCTGAATCCATACATCCAAATGGAATTTCGCCATCAAATAATTCTCCTGACACCTAATCCAGATTTTTCTGTAATATATCCATTAATTCCTCAATAACTATTGGTTTGGTTAAGAATCCATCCATACCGCATTCCAGTGCTTTCCTTCTGTCCTCATCAAATGCATTTGCAGTCATGGCAATAATGGTGATTCCAGCCAGTACCGGATCATTCAGAGCACGTATCTGTTTTGTAGCCTCATATCCATTCATTACCGGCATCTGCACATCCATCAGCACCAGATCATAATTACCCGGCTTCGAATTCTTAATTTTCTCTACTGCCTCTGCTCCATTTTCGGCAGTATCAACCTGACATCCATATCCATTAAGAATCTCCACTGTAATTTCACTGTTTAATTCATTATCTTCCACAAGCAATATACATTTGCCTCTGAAATCTGAACCTGCTTCCGGAAATGATGTATCCTCTGCCTCTGCCTGCATCTGTCCGATAACAGTCATCAACGTATCTCTGATATCTGACATGAACAGTGGTTTTGCACAGAAAGCAGTTACCCCGGCCGCTCTGGCTTCCACCTCGATATCTGACCAGTCATAAGCAGTCAGGATAATGATCGGTGTATCATCACCAAGACTGCGAATCTGGCGGGTAACTTCAATGCCATTCATATCTGGCAGACGCCAATCAATGATATAAGCGTGGAACGCATCTCCCAGTTCCATAGACTGTCTTGCACGAAGAACAGCTTCCTTGCCGGAAAGTGTCCATTCTGAACGCATTCCAATCCTCACAAGCATTTTTGTCACACTGTCACAGGTATTGAAGTCATCATCTACAACCAGTGCCTTAAGGCCTTCCAGCTCTGCGATCTTCTCTGTATGATGCTGCTCAGCCTGAATCCGAAATGGCAGACGGACAATAAATTCAGTACCTTTGTCCTGTTCTGTCTGAACCTCAATCGTTCCCCCCATCATATCCACAATATTCTTGGTAATGGCCATGCCCAGTCCTGTACCCTGAGTCCTGCTGACTGTGGAAGTTCGCTCTCTCTCAAAAGGAGAAAAAAGCTTCTTTACAAATTCCTGACTCATGCCGATTCCGTTATCCTTTACCCGGATTTCGTACAGTCCACTGCCCTTTACTGCCCCCGGGAACTGCTTCAACCGGACAGAAACAGTTCCTCCTGCAGGAGTAAACTTAACTGCATTTGACAAAAGATTTAAAAGTACCTGATTCAGTCGTGTCTTATCACAATAAACATCCTCATTTGTCACATCCATTGCATCCATATAAAGATCCAGCTGCTTTGCATATATCTGCCCACTGATGATGGTCTTCAGATCATGAAGTACATCTGCCAGACTGACCTGTGTTTCTTCCAGATGGATTTTTCCACTCTCGATACGGCTCATATCCAATATATCATTTATCAGCGAGAGCAGATGGTTGCTGGATGAAATGATCTTACCCAGATAATCCCGGACTCTTTTTTTATCATCAATATTACTAACTGCTAGTGTGGTAAAACCGATAATCGCATTCATTGGTGTTCTGATATCGTGCGACATATTGGAAAGGAAAGTACTCTTTGCCCGGTTTGCTGTCTCTGCAGCACGTACAGCCTCAGAAAGTGCCTGATTCATTTTCCAGTCAGCAGTACGGTCTGACATAACTAGGATATATTTCTTTTTCCCGTTTACTTCACTACCCATTGCAATATTATGGAACCGTCGTTTTTCCCCGGTCTTTAGATGAACATATTCAAAGTCTCCTTCTCTCTGTTCATGGACCTTGATTTCCTCCAGATAATTTTTCTCTTGATCTGCCTGATCTGCCATATGCAGTTTTCCCAGAATCCTGATATCTTTACGAATCTGTTCTACCGTAATGCCCAGCAGGTTTTCCACATTCGGACTAACGTAATCTGCATGGTATGTTTTTGCATCCAGCATCAGGAAAACAGCATCCACATTCATTGAAAGCTTTTGAAACAGCTCATCCCGGTACATAATCTCCGTATCTTTTTTCTTTAAGTTTATCCTGCTTTTTTGAATAACAAGGCTTATAAAGAATGTGGCAATACAGAACACAACCGCACTGACAAGAAGTATCGTGCTACGCTGCAGACTATTCATACTGTCATTAACGATATCCGCCTGTACAAGCCCTAAGAACATCCAGTCCTGGATATCCGATTTTTCATAGACCAGATAGTAGCTCCTTCCGTCCAGATTTAGCAGCATCGCATCGGTACGTCCTGCTTTAAACTTCTCCAAAAGCTCATTGATTTCTTTTTCAGACATATCAGAATGCTCTCTTAAAACACCAAAGAAATTATACACATTCCCCCATGATGCAGAGGAATGATCCACCACAACACGACCATCCGGATGAACAACAAAACTCTGGGCATTTCCATTGAAAACAGCGATATCCAGTACATTTACGATATCAGAGTTTTCATAGGCAATAGCAATCGCATCATATTCAAATTCCTGATAAATTCCATGAGCCTTAGGAGTGGCAAAGACAAGCAGCTGGGATTTTCCGGGAACTGCTGCATTAGCAATAACATCATTTCCCTGCCGGATCTCCTCTTCAATATTTTCCTGTAATCCAAGATACCCGGTATTGCCTGTTACAACCTTATATTTCCCATCAGCTGACAAAAAATAAAATTCTACAAAGCCTGTATCTTCCTGTGCTTTCTTTATATAATCACGAATTTCATCTTCACTGGATGTATTCTGCAGATTCTTACCCAACATATGAAGATAAGTCAGATTCTTATCTGTCAGTTCTCTTAACATATTATCAGACTGATGAAAAACTTCCGTCAGATGAGAAACGCTTTCCTCATAAATAGTTTTCGATACAAATCCAAAATATTGGAAAATTAGCAAAACAATGCACGCAAAAACAGCTATAAAGACCGCTACACTAAATCTTTTTCTCATAACAGGTCTCTTTCTGTCTTTATTATGATTCTTAATGTCCATTCTCATCACCTCAAGATCATGTAGTCTTCCGGCTCTGCAAGAACAGCATCACCATCTGAAACATATCCCATCCAGGTATCTTCCACAGTGGTATCTCCTTCCTCAAACACAATATTCTCATCTGCTGGATAAGCGTTCATGTGTTTTGGTATCGCAAGACAGGTTACTGTAAAAGTATCATTGTCCTGAACTTTCTTTCCGTCCTTTGTAATTTTACTCAATGTATAACCATCATCTGTTTCTTTGACTTCTACAGAAATGCCACTAAACACAGGCAGCGAGCCACGGTTGAATGGGATGAAACCGCCCTCATAGCCTTCTACAAAATTTTTAACAGTCTCTTTCAGCTCAGCTCCACTCATCATGCTGCTGTAGGCTGAAAGACAATTTGGCATGATCATGCTTCCCGCCATTTTGAGTGTATAACTGGCTTTCAGCACATTTCCAGTAAAGCTGTTTCCGGTTGCAATAAGCACATCTGTCCCATAAATGCCACGCAGAGTGTTGGCCATAACCGAATATGCCGCATTTCCGCCGCTGCTATGAAAACGGTTGGAATAAGACTTCTGTGAATCCAATATTACTTTCTTAGAAACGGATTTCTCCTCAAGAAGCTGCGAATTAAATGACTGATAAGCCTGCTCTGCATCATATTCTCCTGTGATCATTCTAGACACCACATCCCTGGACACCGAGAAAAAGTCATTTGACGCAATACGGATATACATATGGTTTTCTTCAATCACAGGTCTCACATCTTTCAGATATTCCGTAAGCTTAAGATCCACATCCTGACTGTAGCTTAACAGATCCTGTCCATCACTAATGACCTTGTTTTGTGCATCCGCTGAAAGCATTGTGTTAAGCACCTTCATTGCTTTCTTCCGGCGTGTTTCATCCTGTGTCAGGTCACGGTTTAAAGCAACCTGAAAGTACGGCGTAGTCATAATCCACTTTTCACCGTTCTTCTGAAAGAATGGAAGAAAGGTTGTGTTAATCCCCTGATCCTGAAACATTTTCACTCCAAAAGAGCTTCCAAAGTACATGGCAAGCTTTCCACTTTGATACATCTCAACTATATCATCATAATTCATATCCAAATCATCCGGACTAAGACCAGTATCCTTGATAAACTGCTCCATGCGTTCAAAAGCCTCCGGCCAGATGGTACTATCAAGACCTTCTCTCTTTGTATTATCCGGATCACTGTAGGTAGTACGCCACTTGCGTCCATATACAGAAGACAACTCTGATGCAGACAGACCCTGCAGTGTTTCCATACAGGTATAATCATAATAATAGTCTGCAGTAAACCCACGGATTCCCACTTTGTCAAATGCCTGACAGGCTGAAACAAAGCTTTCATAATCTGTTGGAAGAGGGATACCATACTTTTCAAAAAGATCTTTGTTGACTATAAAACCGTGTGCATCCGCACACACCGGAATCCAGTTTACGCTTCCGTCTTCATTCATAAAATTGCTAAGATAGCTATCATAAACAGCACCGGCCGCATTGGTTGTGGAAAGATCCATAAGACTGTCTTTTAATGGACTAGCATCATGTAGTGAAAAACGACAGCAGGTTATAATATCCGGCAATCCACCGTTTTCCTTAAGAAACTTGTAGAAATCCAGATTATTATTCCCTACTACAAATTCAACATTGATATCCGGAAGCTGTTCCTGAATGTATGGTGCATATTTTTCATACAAGCTTGTGCTCCATAAGTACACCGTAATTGTTTCTGCATCTTCTTTTTTTGCACTTTTACCCCCACAGCCTGACAAAAGTGATATAGCTGTCACCATTACCAGAAGCACCGGCAAAACTCTGTTCCATTTTTTCTTTTCCACTACTACTCCTCCTCTGAGTTTCCTTTGCATTTCTCTATTTTACAATGTCGAAATATCCAATGATTCCGATATATCCATCCTTCTTTAAAGGTGACCACAACGTATGCAATTTCAGTTTATACATCTGACTGTCATTCTATTATTATTTTCTTCTTTTTCGTAAACCTGATCATAAACCACATTTATCAGATACTTTACGCATAGTATCAACATCAGATCAATTGCTATATTTTCTCCTATCATCTGGATTGCCTGATTTCCGTTCTCAGCTTCCAGATAATTATAAGTTTCTCCGAGAATCTCCTTCAATATGTCCATGTTTAATTCTGAATCATCTACAATTAAGATTTTTTGTCTTTTATCCATATTTTTTATTTTCTTTATCCGTGTGGGTTTTATTAGCTCCAAACACCTGCTCAAAAACAGAAAGTCATGTCGCATTACTTAATGCGACAATCCATTCTTTATTTCTTCAATCGTCAGCTCATATACTTCTGTTACTTTTTCCATTGCCTCTGGTATCCCCGGCTGCTCTCCAGTTCTATCTCTCAAAAGTTCTGTCAATTCATTACTAACCTCATATAGACGGTCAAAAGAAAGATTCTGACAAACCCCTTTAAGTGTGTGTGCACTACGGAAAGCATCTTCATAATTCTTATCTTTCAATGCCTGTTTTAGCTGCAGATAACTCTGATCTTCAAGAAACTTTAATGTAAATTTCCTGATAAGAGCTTCGTTTGGAAGGCGTCTTAAGACATCTTCATAGTTTCCTCCGATAGCTTTATAGCATTCCTGTATTGTCATACTTATGTCCTCCTGTCTATATTTCACCGCTTATTTGTCACTTCCATATCAATATTCTACCAATTTATGAATTACTTTTATCAGTAATTCAACATCAAGCGGCTTAACAATATGCTCATTCATACCTGCTTCTTTAGCTTTCAGCCTGTCCTCCGTAAATGCATTTGCTGTCATTGCAATGATTGGTATTGTCTTTGCATCCTCTCTATCCAAAGACCTGATCATCTTTGTGGCTTCATAACCATTCATGACCGGCATCATAATGTCCATAAGAATGATATCAAATCCACCTTGTTCACTTTTTCTAAATAGTTCAACAGCTTCCTGACCATTCCATGCTTTTGTCACGTCAGCGCCTACATTCTGAAGCACAAATTCAGCGATTTCCATATTCAGCTCATTATCTTCTGCCAGAAGAATATGTAGTCCCTTTATTGATTTTTCTGATACATCCCTCTGTTCTTCACGTTTATCAGCATCCGGATCTATTTTAAACGGAACCTGGATAACAAAGGTAGTTCCAGCTCCTTCTTTACTTTCAAAGGAAATGCTTCCTCCCATTTTCTCGATGAGATTCTTTGCAATCGACATTCCAAGGCCTGTTCCGGCAAATTTTGTTCGGCTTCCTGTGTGTTCCTGTGCAAATGGTTCAAACACACATTTCTGGAACTCCTCAGTCATTCCGATTCCAGTATCACGACAAACGAATTCCATTGTCGTCATTTCTGGTTGTTTTGATGGAATTTCCATGCAGCTGATATAGATATGTCCGTTTTCTCTGTTATATTTCACCGCATTCGACAGTATATTCATCATCACACGTTTCACATACCCTGGACTTCCAATAAAATCCCGGTGTATGATTTCTTTTTTCTCCCACTCAATCTGGATATTCTGTTCTGAAGCCATCTGCTCGATCACAACAAATACTTCCTTGAAAATACTGCTCAGATTAAATGGAATCTCTTCCAGAACGATTTCACCTGACTCAAGCTTGCTCATGTCCAAAACATCATTTACCAGTTCCAGCAACAAATTAGATGCCTCTTTAACCTTTGTTCTGTATTCCGTCTGTTTCTTTATATCATCTGCATAATGGTCTGCCATATTGACAAAGCCGCAGATTCCATTGATCGGAGTCCGTATATCATGACTCATTCGCTGAAGGAACTCGGTTTTTGCCTCATTGGCGGCTTCTGCCTTTTTTGCAGCTATCAGAAGTTCTGCCTTATATTTTTCATCTTTTTCCTGTTCTATTTTCTGATGCATCAGATTAGTTCTGTATGCCCAGAACCAAAATGTACTGAACAGCAGAAAATAAAGGAAAATAACACTTGCTACACTTAATGGAAGATTATGAAATACTTCTGTATCTGGAAGATAAGCATAAATATAATAATCCCGCTGCTTAAGCATTATTCCGTAACATCCAGTTCCTTCATTCTTCAAATGATAAATGTGCTGACTGTCTGTATGCTTTTTCATTTCCTGAACAACCTCGTTGCCAGTTGTATTCTGCCCCAGAAGGCTCTCATCGTTACTGGCAACAACTATTCCATCATCTGCAATAATAATCGTTCCATCTTTCTGGACACTATAGCCGTTTAAAAGCCCCTGTATCGTCAGTGTATAATTTCTGGCAAATTCAGGAGATGTATAATAGTAGATTGCCACAATACCCGGTGCATCTTTTCTGGCGCAGGCTGCAATATCAATATAGGATCCATCTTCCTTTGTAAACCGTTCTGAATAAGATCTTTCTTCATATCCAGCAAAATCCATGATAATTCCTTTTTGCAGATACTCAGTAATCTCATTGGTCAAAGATTCATCCGTACTGTATTCACAATCCGTCTTTCCTTCTTTATCCAGTATAATGATACCATCCACCCAGAGAGTCTGCTGATTTTCTTTCAGGAAATCCTTGCTCAGCTGACCACCATTTTCTATTTCCATGTAAATATTTGTACTCATCTGTCTGGCACTTTCAATGGTACGTAGAAGACTTTTAGATTCTGAAGATTCATTATAATGTGTGTAGGTTGAGCACTGCACCTTGACATAGTTTACAATCTCCACCATTCTTTTCTCTGCTTCCGATTTTTCTGCATGGAAAAAATAAAACAAAGAGACTACAGCCACACAGATTCCCATCAGACCTCCGAGCAGCTGGATTCGTTTTTCGTTTTTCTTTCTCTTAATATCCAAGGTCATCCACCTCCAGATACTTCTGAGGATCATCCAGGTATTTTCCAATGATTTTCAAAGATGTGCCATCCTTACGCATTTCTTCAAGGGTCTTGTCCATCTGCTCACAGATTCCTCTGTCATCATCTTTTGCGAAAGCAACACCTATCCCCGTAATCATCAGTGATTCTTCCAGAATACGGAAATCTATATCATAATCCTTCATATACTGGACGATTGATTCCTCATGTGCGGCAACTGCATCTACATATCCTTTCCCAAGAAACGTATAAATCAACTCCCTGTGTCCAAGACTGATCAGATTTCCCAGTTTGTGGATTCTCTTATCCAACCGGTTAAGAAAAATACCTTCCGGTTTGGTTGTGGACTGGACTGCCAGGTTCTTTCCCTCCAGGTCACTCAGTTTATAGATCTCACTGTCCTCATTTACAGCGACCACCTGACGGCTTGCTATGTACGCCCCTGCCCAGCGGTAATCGTCAAGACGTCCTTCCATAGAAAAACAGCCCATGATACAATCAATCTTTCCACTCTCTACCAGTTCTTTTTTCTCCTCCCAGTTGATTTGGACAACATTCACCTGATATCCCATTCTTTTGAAGGCTTCTGTAGCTAGTTCCACATCTATGCCAGTCGGTACACCATCCTCATTCAGATAATTGTATGGTGGATAGCTGTCGCTGCCGAGAGTAATAACAGGCTTTTCTGATTCTTCTTTAGTGTTATCTGTGTTTTTACACCCTGCCAGGGTAACTGCTAAAATTCCCGCAAGCATAATACCTGCAATCACTCTTTTTCCTTTCATTTTCCATCTATTCCTAACTATGCTTTTTGTTTTTTATATTTGATTCACTGCCATTTTACAGACCATTTAGCTTTGCATCTCAAACGTTACATCATCAATACTATCATTATTAATCGCATCTAATTCTTCTAGTGTATATAACATTCGTATAGTATTATCAATATAATATCGTTGTTCTTTTTCAAAATATCTTACAAGTCCATTGTAATCTTCCTCATGCTGTGCTTTATTAAGGAATCTATAATACTCTGCTTTATTTGAATCCCTTATAATAACAGGAACTATATCATTATCTAAACATTGTTTTAATATAATCATCCTTCCAACTCTTCCATTGCCATCCTGAAATGGATGTATATTTTCAAATTTTGCATGAAATACAGCTACATCTTTTAATTCTATGCGTTCTTTACTTGTATACGTATTCAATAACTGATGTATTTTTTCTGGCACTTCCTGTGGTAAAGCTACATAAATATCACTTACCCTGTTTTCTCTTTTCTTCCATTCTCCTACTGCATAACCATTAGCAAAATCTTCAAAAACGCCTTCTTTAAGATTTTTATGCATTCCTTTTATTAAATCTTCTGACAAAGGCTCATCCATATTCTTCATTATATAATTAAACATTTTAAAATGGCCATTCATTTCCTCAATATCCTTAGTCCGGAATATAATATCTGGATCATCTGTATATAATGTTCCTGTGTCAAACATAGATGCAGTCTGTTTTTCTGTAAGTGTGCTTCCTTCTATTTTATTAGAATTATATGCCATACTGCGTTGTGTATATCCATACACACCACTTCTATCCTGTTTTTTAAATTCTATAAATAAACGTTGCTTTAAATGCTCTACAAAATCTTTATTATTCATATATCTTTACCTTATCCCTTCCTATACTTTCTGACATAGTATTATATACTTTATTTTCACTTAAAGCATTAACATCTATCATATTAATCTCAATTCTACAATATTTTTTATTTTTTGCATACGTATGTTTATTAAATCTCATTATGGTTCAATCTACTTTTTAACTCCAAAATATTGTGCTTTATTTGCTCAATGACTATCTTAAATTCTTCATCGCTTTTTCCAGTTGGATCTTCAAGTCCCCAATTATCATCAAATGGTTTGCCTATAAATGGACACCCTACATTACATCCCATTGATATTGCAATATCCGGATCTGGAATATCACTAACCAGCTTACTGAACTGTCCTTCTGCTTCCATATCTATATTATATAATTCCTTCATAATACGGACAGCATCCTGATTAATCTGTGGTTTTGTTTCTGTACCCGCCGAATAACTTTGAAACACATCTGATGCCAGATGTCTTCCAAAAGCCTCAGCAATCTGACTTCTACATGAATTATGAACACAAATAAAAGCTACTTTTACATTACTCATAAAATGGACACCTCTCCTTTATACATTGCTCATTAAAATCTGTGAATCCACATTGCATTTGTTCATATTGCAATGTTACTCCATAATGAGCATTCACATAATCAATACCATTCTTAAATGCTATCATTGCATCTCTCTTGCAGCATCTTGGTCCGTTTATGGTTCCTAATTCTCCAATTGCTTTCGAGGTAAACTGCATATGATTTCCCCATGTTCCATCCGTTGAAAGCGGACCTGTTCCGTCGATGATTGCAAGTGCAGCACCTATAGATGTGATTGCTCCGCATATTCCCCATAAACCGCACATTGCCCCCGGCATCCGAAGCCCCTCTGCCATCAGCCTGTCCAATGCCTGTTCTAAGTCTATCTCTCCTCCTGCGTTTTTGTAGGCTACAAGCAAACTTGCACCATCTAATATATGGTGTTCCGGTCCATGAATACTGACATATTCCTTCTTTGCTATCTGTTTAAAAATGACAACCGGATTTGTTCCCTGTTCTTTCTTTATATCTTTTACAATCAGTTCTGCTTTTTCTCTTACTGTCATAGAAAACTTCCTTTCGTCTTATTTACAATTTTTACAAGTATTAACAGGATTCCCCCTCTAACAACAGCTAGCTTTTTTTTCACAACATGACTCACACGTCAAACTGTCAATAGAATCTTTGAATTCTATTAAAATAAATTTGCTCAGACCAATAAATCCTATTCATAATAAAATAACTGTTTCGTACTCTTAGGTTTATCAGGAATACTCATTTTTAATATTCCTCTTTCAACTAATGGCATAACATATTTTTTCATAACATATGACACTGAATTTATACCTAAATAATGACAAATTTCATTTCTTGTTCTAGGTGTCTTACAGAATATAATTAAATTTTTCTCTTCGCTGCTTTCAATCATTTTATTATCTTCATTTTCTTTGTATTTATATAATTTAACTATAAAGCAGCCCCTTTCGTCCAAGAATTCTGGTTCAGGTAAATTATATTCACGCATTGCCCTTCTTATAGTAGGAATACCTGAATATCTATTTTCTGTAATTTTCAACACCTCTAGTTCTAATGCAATTATTGGATTTCTCGTATCTGGTTGTACTTTTCCCAATTGGTCTATTCTTATTCTTCCATATATTCCACCTGGATTTCTAATCTCTATTCTATTTTCAAACATAATAATCTGTATAGGCATGCCTTCTGTATGAATACTATAATCACGATGCACTAATGCATTAAGGATAGCTTCCCTAATAGCTGTAATTGGATAATCTGTACGGTCTTTACGTTTTCCTGTTTCAGAGTCAACTATTGTTTTCACTCTCATATTCCTATTAACAAATTGTATTGCACCATCAAGCATTTCTGCTATATTTCCTTCAATTCGCTGATTATCTAGAAATCTTTCTCCCATATCCCCAACTTCACCTATTTCATTACCAGGTACAACTGTTGCTATAATACATAACTGCGGAAAATATGCCTGTGGATAAAGGCTAAAATTCATAACCGAACTTAAAGTAATCTTATTATCTCTCTTTATACTCATTAATTCGTATATATCCTCATCTGAAATTGCAGCTAATCTTGGCTTACCCTGTTTTAATAATTGAATATAATTACTCAGCAAATTATAATCTAGTGATGCAAATGTCACTCTATCAACAACTCTAACATCATCCTGATACTTTTTTCTGTATGCCTCATAGCTATATACTTCATATTCGGTCATTGGCTCATCGCTATCACCTACACGTATGTATGAACCTTTTACTACCCCTTTTCCTTTGTAATAGACAGGTCTGTCATAAATATCTGCCCCAGGTATTTCTGCTGAAACAAAAAATTTATTTTCCTTCTCTATAACTGTAAGTAATGGTCTGACAATCGGCTGCATCTGCAAACATTGTTCATTTATTTTCTTTTGGATATCTTGCGAATCATATACCCCCACTTCCTTAAAATCTTGTTTTTCATCTATACCAAATATAATAATTCCACCGTCATCCTGATTGGAAAAACTTGACAATGTATCATATAAATGTGTTGGACATCCTTTTTCAGCACTTTTTAATTCCAATGTTGATGTTTCACATTTATATTTTTGAATATATTTTAGTTTCTCTATTAACTCTTCACTTGTCATTTTAGTTCCTCCTTTTATTCTTTATATAAATCTTAACATTTATTTCATTTATATGCAAGAAACTTAAATTACATTCATTAATTCAATACAATTTTATCTTCATAGCCAAGCTAATTAATTAAACAACTTAAATATCAGCAAATAAGCTTAAATTTTAACCAACTAACTTAAATTTTTATCAAAATAACTTAAATTTGAACTCCAACAACTCAAATATTTCAGTTGTTAAAATTCAGATTTAACTTAAATCAAATCAATTTATATCTACTCCTATAAATATATTTAATAAAAAACATTTATTTCTAAAAAAATCAAAATAATATTTATCTCTTATTCTCCCTCTCCAACTCTATATACAACTATCTTCTCCCTCTCTGCCTCTCCGTCCGATACATCACTGCAATCAATCTCTTCAACAAATGTCACATTATATTCTTGTGACAGGCACATAAGATACTCATCTGACGGATAATAACATATAATAAGTAGTTCCCTTTGAGCCTCATAATAGCTGTCTATAATATTCTCCAGCACGCTCTTGAATATCTCAATAGAAAATGGATTGAAAAGAAAAATCTGTTTCAACAGAAAGTCTCTTCCCATGTTTGGCGGGACGTCCTCTGCGGCCGGTATGTGCAGGAGCAGGATCATACATGACAGAATCAATCCTAGCATTGCCGATAAGATCCAGATTCTGGAAGATTTTTGAAACATTCTCAAAGCAACTTTAGCTGTGATATTCATAAAGTGGGAATAATCAACTTTTGCATAGGAACATGCGTGGTAAAAGGTATTAAGGGATTTTGTGGTAATCCCAGACGAAAAGTGCTGATATAAAAATCGAATGGAATGTACAGATTCCAATGTTAGTATTGATAAAACGAGTAAAAACAAAGTATCTGCTGTTGGAGCAGAAAAAGTTTCAAAATAAAATGTTTTGGAGCAAACTCATTATACATCAGAAAGCCCTGTACGATATTTTTTTATGAAAAAGTTGTAAAGTGGTGTAAAGATTAATGATCTTTGTATTGGCACCGAAAATATATTTATTTCTCCGCGGCTTTTCTTCCAGGATTGGAGAGTGCCGCGGAGAATTTTTTGCGAAGAAAGAATTGTTATAGCTTTTGTAATTCCGGGAAAACCTTTATCTAAGAAAAAAATACAATATTAACATGAATATCATGAATATAATATTGGAGGCTGTGAATATTCCCAAATACTTCCCTCTCAGATTCCTGTTTTCTTTTGCAATACATTTGAAACTTATCAGGCTTGCCATGGATGCAATCAGAGTGCCGAGACCTCCAATATTGGTTCCGATAATTAAAGCCCGGTAATTATCTGTAAAGCCGGATAAAAGAAGCGCAACGGGAACATTGCTCATAATCTGACTGGCAAGAACAGCAGTAAGTGTTTCCCTTCCTGCCATGATTCTTTCCAGAAAACTGCTGAATTGCGGAATCCTTCCAAGGTTGCCGATAAAAATAAATAATGCGATAAAGGTGGCAAGCAGGGAGTAATCCACCCTGCTTATATTTTCCCTGTTTCTTAGCAGCATATATATAAGAACCAATACAAGAGGAATCTGGTATGGAATGATACGTGCAACAGTGAGCAGGCAGATTGTAAATAAGATCATGTAAGCAGCCAGGTATTCCATGTTAAGTTCTTTTCTGTCAGAGAATCCCAAAAGAGTTTTATCTTTTTCTAAACCGCATACGTGAGGTGCTTTGGCAGCGGCTACCTGTATCCATATCAGAAGAAGGATAAGTGCTGTGGCGGAATATGGAAACATCAGGGTTATTAATTCTGCCGCGGACATCCCTGCTCTGGCATATAGATAAAGGTTCTGCGGATTTCCGATTGGTGTGAGCATGCTTCCGAGATTAGCAGCGATTGTCTGCATGGCTACTATTTTAAGAAGCCAGTAATTGCCCAGTTCCTTTGGCAGTTTATGCACAATGATCAGTACAAGAGGAACAAAAGTAATCAATGCCACATCATTGGTGATTACCATTGACAGGAAGAAACATAAGAGTACCAACAGCCTGATCACACCCACAGTTCCCGATGTTCCCATCAGCAATTTTTGGGCAAGTATATCAAAAACACCAACAGCCTTCAAACCAGCTACAATTGCCATCAAACAGAAGAGAAGCCCGAGAGTCCTGAAATCGATATAAGTAAAATAAGCCTTATCCGGTCTGACCCAGAACATAGAAAGAAGCGCCAGGATCACTGCAATTGACAAAACGGTTTCTTTCCTGAAAAAAACATATAATTTTTGTAACATAATATTTCCTTTCCGGTCTGATGCGACTGCGTATAAGTATATCACAGAAACATCCAGAAAAAAAGAATATCATGACCTTTATATAGTGGCTGATTTATTTCTTCATCAAAGCTTACCGGCTGCTTATCATCATTACAAAATACTAATGTGTGCTTGTCTCTTAATATCTTACAGCTAGTGAAGTATAAATCGCTAAATTCTACGTCCATACTCTTACCGCAAGATGTATCAATATTTCCACTATTAAAATGTATCTGATATCCATTACCAGACTTATTGCGTTCTCCTAATAGTTTTCCTAATTCATTAAGTTCCATACGCTATTCCTTCCTTATATACAGTAATTACTTGTTAAGCCCTGCCAGTAACCTATCTCTCATATTCATCTTAGATTTATCTTCTTGCTTTTCCACCTTGTAATTAATGCTTGATGTTATAAAGTTAATTCCCTTATCCATCTTTATATCATCATCCTCAAGTATCTTCTGTACACGCTCTTGCTCTGACTTTATAGATTCAGCCAAATCATTAATATATGTCTTAGGCATTGACAGACCAGCTAAATACAATACTGTTTCTTCTGTATTTCCATATCCCGTAAAGGTATCTATTCCTTCGCCGACAATATCTTTTAAATCTTTTACAGATATAACATCCTTGTTATCTGACTGTGATAAACCTATGTAGTTAGCTTTCTTGTTGCCTTCTAACTTAGGATAAATACCATTATTTATAGAAGAAACTAATTCCTCCTTTAAAACTTCCTATGAAATTCCTCTTTCAAATTTACTGATTATTCACCCTCATTTTGCTTATTCTGCCTGTTCTGCTCTCTAACTGTTACATATCCATTTCCATATCTTTTTCAAGCTGTCTTTCTGTTCATCTGTAGCCTTTGCCAACATTATATCCGCTCTTTCCCTATATATGAATACATATAACCATCAACATCAATCTGTATTATATGCACTCATATATAGTATATAATAATCATCTGTGATTTCCATAAATTTATTACTGTATGACCATTTTATTCAACAAATTATATGTAATCCTTTTTAATATTCTGCTCTTACACTTCTTATCTATCTGACATATTAAGTGTGGCTCTTGTCTGTGGCTTATAACTGATTCGTGCTGTTTGCCTTCTTCAAGAGTTTGAATCCGTCTGTAAATAAACCCATTGTCTCTAACCTTGCTGCGGATTACATCGAATTTACCTCCTTTCAGGGCATAAAAAATGCCATTAAGAAGGTGGATGCCTTCCTAATGGCTATGTATTAATTATTCTATTTTCTATGTGTGATTATTTGAAAATTTAAATTTTATGGTCGATATAATTCTAAAATATCCTGTATATCATTATTATTAATGTTTCCGTTCAACACATCACCATTAGGAGAAAAACTAATCGCCCGAACATCAAATATATCTTCTTCATAAGGAGACGAATATGCGACACCATCCTCAAAATACTCACTAAGATATTTCAATGCATTTCCACTCGGAAAAACAATATTCCCACTTCCTATAGGAATATGCAAGTCCTTAAATTTCCCCAATACTTCTTTCGTTTTAAGATTATATGGATTATTATCTTCTTCACTAACAAGCCATGCTGGACCTAATTTAACGGGAATCTTTGATTTCACAACACATTCAGCAAAATATTTTACCGGTTCAAGAGGAATTGTTTCCTGATGAAATGCATCAACAGACAGCAATAAGCTATTTACCCCGCTTTTCTCAAGCATCGTAACCACTTCTTCTATACGTTCCCTTTTTTTAGAGAAAAAGCCATTGGTAATTAACTGTTTTTTTTCGATTCCCATGTCCGTTGCCGTTTTGTGAATAGTGCAAACAATATCAGGATATATCAGCGGTTCACCACCAAAAGTCATCAACGATTCAATTTTATATTTTTCACAAATCTGTCGAACAGACTTTACTGCAAGTTCTGTATCAATATGTCCTTTACAATTTATATGATCACCTTCAGAACAATGTTTACATTTTCCAGTACACGCCATTGTAACAACAAATTCAATTCGATTTAAATTTTTTACATATTCATTCATAAATAAACTACATTCCTTCCAAAATAACATTTTATTTTTCATTTTGACAATGCAGTCCCAACAACATAAATTTATTAACCTTGATACAACCTGTTGTCAGTATTAGAACTGCATCGAGTTTATAATTCGTTTTTTCACCATCTATTCTCCTTCTATAGCATAAAATTATTCATTTAATTCTGCTTCAATTTCTTCAATAGTCGGCATACTAGCTTTACAAATATATCTGTAAATTATATTGATACCTTTACAAATACATTTTCCTACATAATATATATTCTCCGTAAAATGACACCTTTATAGACAGTTTCCATTTTCACTTGTAGCTCCGTTGGTGCTTTGTTTGTTATAATCCTAAATATTCACTTGGTAAAATTGCCTTTATGTCTGATATAGAATAATCTGGCACATTTCTTGTCACAATATAATCTGCACCATAACTCTTTGCACACTCCATCTGTAAGCAGTCCTCAAAATCAGAAAAATCTTCGTTTGCAAGACCAGATAATAATTTTGCTTTGTCTATGCCTTCAACATCAAAAATTGTACATAGATTTGACAATATTTCTCTGCGTTCCTTTGCTGTATAATCTTTTCTTAATATGAAGAACATATTAGATATTGAGTGTGCTGCAATACAGCCTTTTGTATTCCCTTCTGTACATAACATGATTACTTTCTTTGCATCCTCAAAGAATGGCTCTCTTTCCAGAAGATAATCAAGCAGTACATTAGTATCTATCAGAATTTTACCTGCCATACTTATCTTCCCTATAAGAAGCTAATTCTGCAGCATCATCTGTAACAGTTCCCTTTTTGCGTAACTGTTCTAATCTGGCAAATGCTTCTTTCCTTTCGCTATTGGTATCGTTATATAATCCGTTTACCCCTTGCATTATCTGAATCACAAAGGATAATTTATCTTCTGGTATCTTTTCCAGTTCCATCATTGCACTCTGTCTTAACGCTGTCATAGGTCATACCTCCTTTAAAATTTCGAATGAAACACATGTTTCAAAATTACAAATTATTCACCCTCATTTTGCTTATTCTGCATGTTCTGCATGTTCCTTAATAGGTTCAAGATATTCCTCTGGCACTCTCAATTTTATGTCTTTAATTTTTTTCATGTATTTTTTCAAGCTGTCTTTCTGTTCATCTGTAGCCTTTGCCAACATTATATCTGCTCTTTCCCTATATATAAATACATATTATATGCATACATAGTATACATATTCATATATAGTATAACATAATTATTATCTATTTCCATTACTTAATTTTATCTCATATCATTTTATTTAATAATCTTTATACAAATGGTAAGCACATAGCCCAATAATTACTAAGATTTTAAGGCAAAAAAATAAGCCCATATACTCACTATTAAGCAAGCATATGGACTTATTTAGATGTCCTGATATTCTGTTTTTAAAATGTATATATTTATACACTTCTTTTCTATCTGTAATTGACACCATTTTGATGCCAACTTTGACACTATCTTTTTAAAAATAGCACTGATTACATTCTGTCATGGAATGTTCTAGAAATAACATCCATCTGCTGTTCCTTTGTAAGGTCGATGAACTTAACAGCGTAACCAGATACACGGATTGTGAAGTTAGCATATTCTGGCTTTTCTGGGTGTTCCATAGCATCAAGTAACTTATCCTTACCGAATACGTTAACATTGAGGTGATGAGCGCCCTGATCAAAGTATCCATCCATAACATTAACAAGGTTGTTAATTCTTTCTTCTTCGTTATGTCCTAAAGCGTCTGGGTTCATTGTCTGTGTATTAGAAATACCATCTAATGCCCACTCGTAAGGAAGCTTTGTAAGTGAGTTAAGTGAAGCAAGAAGACCATTCTGCTCTGCACCATAACTTGGGTTAGCACCAGGAGAAAGTGGAGTACCAGCCTTACGTCCGTCAGGCATAGCACCTGTGTACTTACCATATACTACGTTAGAAGTAATTGTAAGGATAGATGTTGTTGGCTCTGAATCTCTGTAAGTATGTCTCTTCTTAATCTTCTCAAGGAATGTCTTAAGTAACCATACAGCGATATCATCAGCTCTGTCATCATCGTTACCATACTTAGGGAAGTCGCCTTCGATTTCATAATCTACAACGATACCTGTTTCATCACGTACTGTCTTAACCTTTGCATACTTAATAGCTGAAAGTGAATCTACAACGTGTGAGAATCCAGCGATACCTGTAGCAAATGTTCTCTTAACATCTGTATCAATAAGAGCCATCTCAGCAGCTTCATAGTAATACTTATCATGCATATACTGGATAAGGTTAAGTGTATTAACATAAAGATCAGCTAACCAATCCATCATAGCATCAAACTTATCAACAACTTCATCATAATCAAGATATTCTGAAGTAACTGGCTTGTAAGCAGGACCAACCTGTTCTCTGTTCTTAACATCTACACCACCATTGATAGCGTAAAGTAAGCACTTAGCAAGGTTTGCTCTAGCTCCGAAGAACTGCATTTCCTTACCTGTCTGTGTAGCAGATACACAGCAGCAGATTGAATAATCATCGCCCCATGTTACCTTCATAACATCATCGTTCTCATACTGGATTGAAGATGTATCAACAGAAATCTTAGCAGCATACTTCTTGAAGCTTTCTGGAAGTCTTGAAGAGTAAAGTACTGTAAGGTTTGGTTCTGGTGAAGGTCCCATGTTCTCAAGTGTATGAAGGAATCTGTAGTCGTTCTTTGTAACCATTGAACGTCCATCGATACCTGTACCACCAACTTCAAGAGTAGCCCATGTAGGATCTCCTGAGAATAATTCGTTGTATGATGTAATTCTTGCGAACTTAACCATTCTACACTTCATAACGAAATGATCAATAAGTTCCTGAGCTTCCTTCTCTGTAAGAGTACCAGCTTCAAGATCTCTCTGAATATAGATATCAAGGAATGTAGATACACGACCTACAGACATAGCAGCACCATTCTGTGTCTTGATAGCTGCAAGATATCCAAAGTATAACCACTGAACAGCTTCCTTAGCATTAGTAGCTGGCTTGCTGATATCATAACCATAGCTTTCAGCCATCTTCTTCATACCTGCAAGTGCCTTGTACTGATCAGATATTTCTTCTCTTAAACGGATAACATCATCTGTCATTGTTCCACAACCACAGTTAGCGTGATCCTTCTTCTTTTCTTCCATAAGGAAGTCGATACCGTAAAGAGCAACTCTTCTGTAGTCACCTACGATACGTCCACGTCCATAAGTATCTGGAAGACCTGTGATGATGTGGCTGTGACGAGCCTTTCTCATCTCTGGTGTATAAGCATCGAATACACCCTGGTTATGTGTCTTATGATATTCTGTGAAGATCTTATGAAGTTCTGGATCTGGTTCATAACCGTAGTTCTTGCATGATTCTTCTGCCATCTTGATACCACCATAAGGCATAAATGCTCTCTTAAGTGGCTTATCTGTCTGAAGACCAACTACCTGTTCAAGCTCCTTCATAGATTCATCTATATATCCAGGACCATAAGCTGTAAGACCAGCAACAACTTTTGTTTCCATATCAAGTACGCCGCCCTTAGCTCTTTCTTCCTTCTGTAATTCCTGAAGTCTTCCCCAAAGCTTGTTAGTAGCTTCTGTAGGTCCTTCAAGGAAACTTTCATCTCCATCATATGGCTTGTAATTGTTCTGAACGAAATCTCTTACATTGATCTCTTCTTTCCAAAGTCTGCCTTTGAAACCATTCCACTGATCAAAATTTACCATTTTATTGGTTCCTCCTTAAAAAATTGACTGTTAAATTTCATAATAAGTTGTACATTGTATACAAACTTCTGTAAAAATATAAGCGAATCTGTTAATTTCTTAACTATCACTCGCACGATTATGTTAACACCCAAATCAATATATTTCAATACATTTTTTTGTTGTTTTTAGTTTTGTACAATAAATGTGTATTAATTTAAAAACAATACCCCTAGTATTTCAGATAGTATTTTAAAGCAACTGTTTTATTGGGCTATAAACTCCATAATCTGTTTTTTACCTATATAGCCAATATTGGTTGCTGATACCTGGCCATTCTTAAACAGCAGCATTGTAGGTATTGATGCCACATTATATTTTAATGCAAGACTCATCTGTTTATCTACATCTATCTTACATATCTTTACAGCATCCTGTTCTGTTGCCACCTCCTCAAGCACCGGACCTAACATCTTACATGGTCCGCACCATTCTGCAAAGAAGTCAACAAGCACTGGCTTGTCAGACTTAAGGACCTCCTGTTCAAAGCTTTCTGTTGTTACATATATAATATTGTTCATAATTTCTCTCCTTTCCTGTCTGCCTTTTTTTCTTTAATTACTATTTGTTTTATTTACTATTATCTTTTGTTCTTAATTGTTCATTATATTTTCATTTGTTACATTTCATTTATTACTTTTTGTTTTTTATACGATACTCCATACTTTCTTTTTCCATCTGTGCAAGTATTCTTGTTATCGTCCACTGACTGTTAGTCTTTGTCTTCACAGCCTTATAATCCACTTCACTGTTGCCTGTCCTCATCTCAAAAAGAAGCTTGTCCATATGTTTATCAGTAACATCACAGAATATAACAATGCCAGGCTTAGCTTCCGACTTTTCAGGAAGCTCATCACCTGCTTTGTAATCACTGGCACTTACAAAGATATCACCAAGCGTATCCGATAACATATCATCACTAAGTACTATACTTTTAATTCTCATGTTAGCCGCACATTTTATTATATCCTTAACATGCTTAACATTGTATATAACTATCTTTTCCATCTGAATACTTAATTCCTCACTTAACTATTTTATGAGCTTCTTAATCTCATCCAGTTCAGCCGAATGGCTTCTTGATACTGCTCCTGGATTACGCTTAACCATTCTGAATACACTCTTATAACTTTTCTTATTATCCGTCTTAAGATTTACCTTTTCATTTTCAAGTGTTTCTAACAGCTGATTTGCGTACTTTTCATCCATAAGCTTATTCTTCAGGCTTTCAACTATCGTTTCACTCATCTTCTGCAGCGTTGCAAGCTTAACGCCCTTTCTTTCATCCATATTTCTCTCAAATGTAAGTCTTCCCTTTGCTTTACTTACATTATTCATAACTGTTGCCTTGCCCTCTGCAAGTTTTTCCTTCATCTTGTTATAATCATCTTCTGCAAATGCAGTTGCAACCTCGATTCTTTTTGCAATTGTTTTTATCTGCTGGTTACTGCTAGCTATTCTTTCAATAGTTGCTTTAAGATCCATAGCTTCATTGAATGACTGGGTGAAATCAGCTGTCATAATAATAGCCACACCAAATGCAATAATATCTGCTATTGTTACTGGAATCATACATACAACGCTCTCTATAGGCCTGTGCACTATTCTGACAAGCAATACAGAAAATATTCCCCATCCTATTGAGGAAAAAAGACATATATGTCCCATAAGATTAAACGGCTTCTTACTATAATCCCAGTATCTGACTCCGAACATACGCTCCATACAGTACCCTGTAACAAACTCAAGTATGGTTGAAGATATCATACCAAACAAAAATATAAGTGGTATAGATTCTCTTACACCTATTGTGCTTACAAGTATCACAATAGCTCCTGAACCATATATGGGCAATGCTGGTCCATGTAAGAATCCTCTATTAACCCATTTGCCAGACTTAGCTGATACATAACAGCTCTCCCATACCCAGCCTATAAAACAATATATAAAAAAGAATAAAAACCACTGTGATACAGTATACGCCTGCATTATATTCCTCTTCTTTCCGAGTATATTAACAGAACATGCTAATGATACTTCTTTATTATTTATTTCACATTTTATATGAAAATATTCTAACACTTTCTTTATCATGCTGTCAAAAATTCCATGCCATCTTTTACTTTCTTTTAATAAAACGTAATAAAAACCGCGCTATAAAAAGGAGAAAGCCCTGCCATATGTTTATCACATATGACAGAGCCATATACAAGCACTGATATTATTGTAATGTATATAAATATCAACTCAATTCCACATAAGTTCTCTTACTCTGTGCTTACAGGTCTTACTACATATAAGTTCAGTTTCTTCATGCAGCACTACGTAATTAGTATGCATTTTTCTTATTTTCATTATATTAACTATCTCTGATTCATTAACATATTCAAAACCGTATTCTTTCAATACATTATATACTTCCCCAATTTTCCCATAAAAACTATCTTGAAAACCATCGGTATGAATAGTTATAATCCTGTTATCGCAACTAATATAATTAATATCCCTGACTCTTATTCTTGCTACTCTTGTACTGTTTCCACATACAAGAATTCCCTCATTTTCTTTAATAAGCAGTTTACATTCTCCCATATGTGCTTTTATTTCTCCTTCGTAATACACGTATACGAAAGCAGGATTACCAACATTAATTATATATTATGCAATACTTGCTGTAAATCAGCCGTTATGCAATATTTATATCAACAATCTGTAAGTATCAAAGCAGATGACTTTTGACCCCGCATCAATATAACTAACGCATACATATATACACAAGATATATTGCATATGAGACAAGCATCGTTGCTCCATGCCATCTTACAAGCTTCTTTTTTGACCATGCAAATACCCATACTACTACACTCATGATAATAAGTATAATTATATCAATAATATTTTCTGATATGAATGTCACAGGACTTATAGCACCTGCTACACCAAGCACAAGAAGTATGTTAAATATATTAGAACCTATAACATTTCCAAGTGCCATATCCACTTCATCCTTCTTCGCTGCAACTATTGATGTTACAAGCTCTGGAAGGCTTGTACCGAGTGCAACAATTGTAAGTCCTATAAGATTCTGGCTGAATCCCAGACTGGAAGCTATGGTAGAAGCTCCATTTACAACAAAATCGCCACCAAATTTTATAGCAACAGCGCCACCTATTATATAGATTAAGCACTGCCATACTGGAAGTATCTTTATCTGTTCATCAGCTTCTTCTGCCTCTTTACTTAATGCTGAATTTCTTGCACTTAATGCTGATTTTATCATCCAGCCAAGATATGCTGCGAATAGAACAAGGAATATTATTCCATCTGCCCTGCCAAGAATCATTCCAAGCTTTCCAAATATAACAAGAAGAACAGCGCATATTATTGAAAATGGAAATTCCTTCTTCAATGTATCTACTGATACAGCAAGTGGAACAAACAAAGTACATACACCACATACAACCATAAGATTAAATATGTTAGAGCCTACAACATTACTTACTGCAAGTGCATTATTGTTGCTAAGTGATGCTGTAACACTTACGGCACACTCTGGCAGACTTGTTCCCATGGCTACTATAGTAAGTCCTATAATCATAGATGGTACTCTTAACCTTTTAGCAACTGATGAGCTTCCATCTACGAAAAAATCTGCTCCTTTTATAAGAAGCACAAACCCTGCAACGAGCAATAATAAAGCTATTAATATTTCTTTCATAAAACCTTTTTCCTTTCATATCGTATATTATATGATACCCATACCATCAAGCAGAATCTTTACACCTATTAGTATAAGTATTATACCACCACATAACCCGGCTTTTGACCTATATTTATCGCCAAATATACTTCCTATTTTTACACCAGCTGCTGAACAGACAAATGTTATACAACCTATGAATGATACAGCTGGGATTATGTTCACTTTAAGAAATGCAAGTGAAACACCAACCGCAAGTGCATCAATACTTGTTGCAACAGCAAGTAAAAACATATTCTTTACACCCATATCTGCATTAACATTTTCCTCTTCATCAAACGATTCCTTTATCATATTTCCGCCGATGAATAAAAGTAAAATAAAAGCAATCCAGTGCGAATACTTTGTTATCATGTCAGCAAAAAAGCTGCCAAGAAAATAACCTATAAGTGGCATAAGTGCCTGGAAACCACCAAACCACAATCCAGCTATAAGCATATGCTTCACTTTTATTTTTCCAAGTGACAAACCTTTGCATATTGATACAGCAAAAGCATCCATCGAAAGTCCGATGGCCAGGATAAACAATTCAAAAATGCTCATAATAATCCTCTTATTTGTATTTATCCCTCACAGGCAGACATAATCGTTCATATTACTTTTGCATAGTTACTTACGTAAAAAAGACTCAGGGACAGCAGAAGAAATTCTCTCTTACTGTCCTTGAGTCTCATCATTTAAAGTAATACCGGGTTTATCAATAACCGTGTGATTAAATATTAATCATTATGTCGATATAACTGCATATTATAATGTCAGATGCAAAATACCTTTTAATCCTGACATCATATTATATGCCGATTACTCCCTCAGGGGACTGTTTTATACATTATTGATATAATATCATCAATAAGCTTTACTTGCAATGTTTTTATTTTAATACATTTCACTTATTACTTTTCTTATGCACTCATTATCTCATAACAAAACCATAAATATCGTATGTGTGATTAATGCTGCTATCCATGCTATACAGCATTGCATTATAACCACTCCTGCTGCATACCTTCCACCTAGCTCTCTTTTTATTGATGCAATCGCAGCTATACATGGTGTGTATAACAGACAGAACACAAGAAATGCAAGTACACCTGCTGGTGCTACTGCTTCGATTATCTCTACTGTACTGCCAAAAAGAATAGATATTGTTGATACTACACTTTCCTTCGCCATAACTCCTGTAAGAACTGCTGTCGCTATTCTCCAGTCTCCAAAACCAAGCGGTCTGAATATAGGTGATATCCAGCTTGCAATAGCAGCAAGTATACTATCCTTAGAATCCGTAACAACATTAAGTCTTATATCAAAATTCTGTAAGAACCATATAAGAATTGTTGCAATAAATATTATAGAAAAAGCTTTCTGTAAAAAGTCTTTTGCTTTCTCCCATAGTAACTGCATAACATTCTTGGCACCTGGCATTCTGTAGTTTGGAAGCTCCATAACAAATGGAACTGGTTCACCTTTAAAAAGTGTCTTTTTAAATATAAGTGCCATAATAATTCCTATGACTATTCCTACAAAATACAAGCCTATCATAACAAGTGCCGCATGCTCTGGGAAAAAGGCTGCTGAAAAGAATGCATATATAGGCACTTTAGCTGAACAACTCATAAATGGTGTCAATAATATGGTCATCTTTCTATCGCGGTCAGAAGAAAGTGTACGGCTTGCCATAACACCGGGAACGCTGCAGCCAAAACCAATAAGCATAGGTACAATACTTCTTCCTGACAATCCAAGCTTACGAAGCAGCTTATCCATGATAAATGCTACTCTTGCCATATATCCGCTATCTTCAAGTATTGATAAAAAGAAGAATAATGTAACAATAACAGGCAGGAAACTAAGCACACTTCCCACACCGTTGAATATGCCATCAATAATCAAAGCATGTAATACAGAATTAACATTCAATGCTGTAAGCGCATTATCTACTACATGTGTAAGGGCAGTTATTCCTATATCTAGTATATCTGATAACCATGCTCCTATAACATTAAAGGTAAGATAAAATACAAGTGCCATAATAGCAACAAAAGCCGGAATACCTGTATATTTACCGGTTAATACCTTATCTATCCTACGGCTTCTTATTCTTTCTTTGCTTTCTTTTGGCTTTACTACTGTATTTCTGCATACATTTTCTATATATTCAAACCTCATATCTGCCATGGCAGATGATCTGTCCATACCACATTCATCTTCCATCTGGAGTATGATATGTTCTATCATCTCCTTCTCATTCTGTTCAAGCTCAAGATGCTTAAATACTATTGCATCTCCCTCAACCACCTTTGATGCTGCGAATCTTTCCGGATAATCTGCTTTTTTTGCATGGTCGCTTATAAGCGCCATGATACCATGTATACATCTATGAATTGCACTGTCATCAGGACAGAAATCCATTATTTCCGGTTTTTCCTGATATTTTGCAACGTGAATAGCATGCTCTACCAGTTCTCCTATACCCTCACCCTTAGCTGCTGATATAGGAATAACCGGAACACCTAACTGTCGCTCAAGCTCATTGATTCTTATTGAACCGCCATTAACTCTTATCTCATCCATCATATTAAGTGCTACAACCATAGGAATATTAAGCTCCATAAGCTGCATTGTAAGATAAAGATTACGCTCTATGTTAGTTGCATCAAGTATATTTATAATTCCCTTTGGCTTATCATTAAGAAGAAACTGCCTAGTCACAATCTCCTCACTGCTATAAGGCGACATTGAATATATACCTGGAAGATCCGTAATAAGTGTATCAGGATGTCCCTTTATCACGCCATCCTTTCTATCTACTGTCACACCTGGAAAGTTACCTATATGCTGGTTAGAACCTGTTAAAACATTAAAAAGTGTTGTTTTGCCACAGTTCTGGTTTCCTACAAGTGCAAATGTAAGTGTAACATCATCAGGAAGTGGATTCTCTGTTTCCTTATCGTGGAAACGCCCACCCTCACCAAGACCTGGATGCTCAGTTTTTATAAATCTGATATCTGTTTTTTCCTGCTTTTCATTATCGTGTACAGTACTTACCTCTATCTGTGCTGCATCAGCAAGTCTTATCGTCAACTCATATCCATGTATTCTTAATTCAACAGGATCACCCATAGGTGCATACTTTATAACCGTGACCTCTGCGCCCTGTATAAGTCCCATATCAAGAAAATGCTGTCTGAGTGCGGCTTCACCGCCAACCTTAAGAATCGTGGCAGTCTGACCAGTTTTCATATCCTTAATAGTCATGTGTTTAACCTCCGTATATCTTACAGATGCTTCCTGGCTTCCTGAATTCATTCCATTCTCACTTCTACACCTGTTCTAAAAAGCATCACTATGTTTTCTTCCAGTGCATATGTTAACACATAACTAAATGATAATAAATATCAATAATTGCACATTTATGTATATTTTACATCTTTTTTTTGTGTATTTTTCATTGATTTTTCTGCTCTTCTCCTGATATTAGTCCATCTTCCACTTTCTTATCTATGATTTCTGTATTGTAGTTATGGCCACATCCTGACATGCTTATATGAGTAAGCTTTACGATTCTGTCATACAGCATGTTTCTTGTATCACTAAACAGACATAGCAAAAGATCGAATGCCATATAAAAAGTAATAAACAAACATATAATAATCCCAGCAACACATGCATAAAATCTCCATTCACCACTGAAAATGTCCGAATTCATCATAAACTGATATATAAAATATGCATATGCAGCAGATGGCATGCTTATTACATATAAGATGCTATATCTTATTGCAAGCCTTAATATTCCGGCTCTTTTATAACATTTTTCCTCATGCTCATCTTTTTTATCATATACCTTTACAAGCCTTATATTAACAAGCGCTTTTCCTATCGTTCTTCCCTTACTTATTGAAGCTGCTGCCGTAAACATCACAGCTATATAAGCACCTGTTATAACTATATACTTAGAATTATAGATAAATGCTGCTATATCCATATTGTTATATAATACATATATAAATACAGGAAGCATAACAATAAATATATCTATACACCATGCAATCCCACGTCTGAATTCGGATACAATCTGTCCCTTCTTATATGCTATTTCATCTATTTTATTTCTGTCTGGAAGAAGAAATACAAGAAGCGGTGTTACCATATAACCAGCAATCCCACCCAGAGTATTACATATAAGGTCATCTACCTCAAAAAATCTGTATGGATATTTATATATTCCATACAATCCTGACAACTGTGTAAACTCAAAAAACAAGCTATAAAGAAAAGAAAATATAAGCACCTGCCACCAAGGTCTTTTAAAATAATATCTAAGATATACGCCAAAAGGCAATAATAATAAAATATTAAAAATAATCTGCCAGAAATCCGGACAACCAAATATATTGATGTATGTTGCCGGATCAGAAAATATGATTCCTGAGTTATCTATAACTCTTCTTACTGCATCAAATGGTACAAGGAGCATACATGCCGAATCAGGAGTAACTGAATCAAGCGGTGGAAGCGGCAATATTGTCATAAAATATGACGTAAGCATATAAAATATAAATGTATACACTATCCCCGTTCTTATAACAAGAAGTGAGCCATATTTGTTATATTCATATAGTATATATGGTATTGTAAATATAATCGCAAGTATTGGGAATATATAACAGGCTGATATTATTGGTTTTAAATATATTTCCATAAGTTCCTCCCAGTCATCTTATAATTGTTGGGGCTTTTGACCCTAGTATCATATAATAACTTTATATGACTAAAAAGTAAACTTCATTGTTAAAACAAATTTATATACAAATTATATTATTCTGTTGTTGACACACCTGCATTTCAATGCGAAAATAACGTGTAGTCATATAAGAATATATTATTGTTTTCTTCATGTTTTTTCAGACAATAATCTTTTTCTATAATAAAATGTGGCTATGGCGGAATATACATAAGAGTAGAATAATCCGCAAGTGATTGGAGGAATAATGTTAGAGATTTTAAAGGCGATAATTTTTGGTATCGTAGAAGGTATTACTGAATGGCTTCCAATAAGCAGTACTGGTCATATGATTCTGCTTAATGAGATTATGCCGCTTAAGGTATCCGATGCATTTTACAGTATGTTTGAAGTTGTTATCCAGCTTGGTGCTATAATGGCTGTTGTTATTCTTTTCTGGCATCAGTTATGGCCTTTTGGTAAGAAAAACAACAAAAAACCACTAGCAGAAAGTGGTGCCGGTGCTTATGTTAAATGGGATATATTTAAGTTATGGTTTCATATTCTTGTATCCTGTGTCCCTGCTGCTATTGTTGGTATTCTTTTTGATGAACAGCTTGAAGCCATGTTCTATAATTACACAACAGTTGCTATTATGCTTATTATATTCGGTATAGCTTTCATTATCGTTGAAACTATGCATCACGGAAAGAAGCCTAAGGTTCGCCACCTTACAGGTATCACTTATAAGCTTGCCTTCTATATCGGACTTTTCCAGCTTATAGCTGCTATATTCCCTGGTACCTCACGCTCTGGTGCAACCATAGTTGGTGCACTTATACTTGGTATTTCAAGAACAGTAGCTGCTGAATATACCTTCTTCCTTGCTGTTCCTGTTATGTTTGGAGCGAGCCTTCTTAAGGGCGTGAAGTTTCTTATGCATAATTCTATGACATCTATGGAAGCGATGATTCTTCTTATTGGTATGCTTGTTGCCTTCATCGTTTCTTTAGTAGTTATCAAGTTCCTTATGGGCTACATCAAAAAGCATGACTTCAAGATATTCGGCTGGTATCGTATTGTACTTGGTATAATCGTTCTTATATGTGGATTTGCCGGAGTTATTGGAGCGTAACTTAATTAAATATTTTTCAGATTATATATATGAAAGATTATATATACGTAAATGTACCACTATAAAAAATAACTGGATAACTCCACAATGGAAATTATCCAGTTATTTTTTCGTTTAATTATTCAATTCTGCGTTTTTACGCTATTAAATATTTACATTTATCTGCTCAATTCCACACTCAGACCTTACCTAACCAGCGGTGGAAATCAGTTCTTCACGTACTTCATTAGTTATTGCCTCCCCGCCCTGTTCATTCCATTCATTGACAAAGGTATCAAAGTACGATATATCCTCAGCACCACATATAATCTTTAGGTACGCTTCTTTTTCCTTTTCCTTTAAACGCCACCACCGCGTTTTCATCGTGTCTGTTGTCTTAAAATACATAGAATCAACAACGCGTATATTACCCTCACTTAACAGCCTGCAGGCTGTTATTCTTGACACATAGGCTGCCCACTGTGTACTTGTTGCATTCTTTCTTTCAAGTGTATCATCACTACCATGTGTGCTTGATTCTATATAGTTTTTTCCTGTATTACTAATGTATGAACTGCAGGCATCGTAATACGACTTTTCAAGCAACTCAAGCTTATCAGGATCACTCTCTCCTTTAAGCGCTTTGTCAATCTTTTCATAGCATATAGACAGAGCATTATTATAATCCACATTAATTGAAATAGGACGGGCAGTCGGTTCTACATTCTGCTGGTAATAATAGATAAATTCCTGCAAAGCATTGCTGTCATACCTTGCACTATCAAACATTACACTTATAATCTTAGCCGCTATCTCCGGGTGCTCAAAGCCCTTTCTTACCACAACATACTTATAGCAGGGATTCTGGCTGTGATAGCTTGTACTTCCATCATCAGATGTCTGTATAAGGTATGGCTGCCAGTCTGCATCAGGGTTAGTGTTTACTGCATTGGCAAGTGGATTATTAGGTGCCCACCATGGTCCAAAAAACGAGCCACACTTTCCATTCTCAATAAGCTCACATATATTAGTTGTTGTCCTTAACAAGAAATCATTATCTATTATTCCATCGCTATATAACTGCCTTATATATGCCAGTGCATCCTTTGCCTCTGATGTAACAGAACCATACACAACATTTCCATCTGAATCCTTTATCCACTGCTTAGGATATGCATTATAACACGCAAAAACAATATCAAGCAGGAATTCACTGCTATAACCACACTCCCCTGTAAGTTCTGTATCAATTACAAGACCGACAGTATTGCTCCTTCCATTGTTATCCGTTCCATTATTACCAGGATCCTTTTCAATAAATGCCTTGATTATATCAACAACATCCTCTATTGTTTTGGGTGCTGTCAATCCAAGCTTATCCATCCAGTCCTTACGCAGCCATATAAGGTTAGGACCATCAGTTATATTAGTCTCTGGAAGTGCCATAATCCTTCCGTCAAATGTAATCATATCCTTAAGTGAGCTTCCATAACTGTTATATATAGCTCTTATCCTGCTGCTCAGGCAATTATTATAGCTTTCTGTCAGATCCTCAATCATATCTGCCTCAACAAGTCTTTGCAGCTCATCCTGACTGGAAACCATCATTATATCTGGTAATGCTCCCATAGAAACAGCCATTGAAACATTAGTATTATACTGCGTATCCTGTGCCTCAAATGCATCAATATTCTGAACATTAATCATATTCTTTATATATCTTGTATATGCATTATCTGTATATGTATCACCCTCTGGCATATTGGAATTATTAACACTTGTCATTTTGCCAAGCGTATAGCTTATAGTTTCTGGATACGCACCATAAGGCGTTGTCATGGCATAATACAGCTTATCATCATAATCCTCTTTAGCTGTATATACACTTTTAGCCGGGCTGTTACACCCGGCTTGAAATAATAATATCATAGCAGTTAATACTGCAAACATCCTGAACATTCTTTTTCGCATTACATACCTCTTCTTTAAATCCCCGTTTTAATTCATACAGGATCACAAAGTACAAAGCACTATTGACATTATCCTTTTACTGCACCTGACATACTGTCATTATAGCACCTCTGCATTATCATAAACAAGGCTGCAATTGGAATAGATATAAGTACAGCTCCCGCTGCGAATCTTGTATACCACACATCAACATATTCCTTTTCAAGCATCTGCCATAAACCGATTGCAACTGTATAATAGTTGGCATTGGCACGGCATATAACTCTTGCAAATATGAAATCAACCCATGGTGCTATGAAAGAAGTAAGTACTGTATACACGATAATTGGTTTACTTAAAGGTATTGTAATTCTTGTAAATACCTGCCATTTCGTTGCTCCATCAATAATTGCTGCTTCATCAATACTCTTTGGAATCGTATCAAAGAAGCCTTTTGCTATATAAAACTGTATTCCGGCTGATGCCGAATATACAAGCACAAGTGCAACCCTTATCATTGAGCCCTCAGATAATCCGACAGCCTTAAGAATGTAATATACAGCTACCATTGCCATAAAGGCTGGGAAAAGACCAAGTATCATAGCTACATTCATCATAGCCTTCCTCATTCTGAATCTGAGGCGTGACATACAGTAAGCAACTGAAAGCACGAAAAACGTAGATATAATACACGAAAACACTGCAACTATAAGCGTATTCTCAAACATTCTTGGGAAATTAAGTATTCCAGTATCTGTGAACAGCTTTGTATAATTATCAAGTGTATATGCCTTAGGGAAAAATGAGCTTGTATACGCTCCCTTCTGTGCCCTGAAGCTTGTGAGGATTATCCATATAAGCGGCATTACCCATATAACTGCAAGTATTGTAAGTGTTATATGTGCCAATATATTTTTAGTAATCTTTTTCTTTTTCATTGGAAGCCCTCCTCATCCTTATAAGACTTAGTTCTTCTATATACAAGAAGTGAGCCAATTGCCAGGAATATGAATGTCATAATACCTATAACTGCACCCAGATTATAATATTGAAAATCGACTGTCATCTTGTATAACCAGGTTACAAGAAGGTCTGTCTTACCAGCAGTTTCGCCAGCCAGAACCGGATCACCCTTAGTAAGGAGATATACAATATTGAAGTTATTAACATTAGCTGTAAATGTAGTTATCAGATATGGTGTTGTAACAAAGAACATATATGGCATCGTAATCTTTGTAAATTTAGCAAAGCCATTAGCACCATCTACATCTGCTGCCTCATAAAGCTCCATAGGAATGTTCTTTAATATTCCTGTAACCTGAAGAATCGTATATGGAATACCTACCCACAGATTGACAACAATAACTGTTATTCTTGCCCATGTTGCATTAGTGAAGAAAGGTAGTGACTTATCAATCCAGCCCAGATTCCTTAACACAACGTTTACAATACCATCCTGATTTAACATACTTCTCATGACAAGAAGTGAAACAAACTGTGGTACAGCTATCGAAAGAACAAATATAAAACGCCAGAAAGACTTAAATCTTGTTCCCTTCCTGTTAATCAGCAAAGCAACAAGAATACCTAATATGTAATTGAGACCTGTTGCAAATATAGCCCATATAATAGTCCATCCCAAAACTGACCAGAAGGAATGTCCGATAGAGCTTCCCGAATCAAACAGCTGCTTGAAGTTTTCTAATCCAACCCAGTCAAACAGTACCAGATGGCTGTCTACTTTACTGTAATTGGTAAATGCCATACTTATCATAAATATAAGTGGCAGAATAGTAAATATAAGTACTCCCCCAACCGGAAGTGTAAGAAGCAGCTTGTGGAGATTCTCATTGAATAATGATTTAACATCCTCCACAAATGTGTTAATATGCTTTCCTAAAGCAAGCCTTGATTGAACATTATAAGCACTCTTGACCGAACTCATAACAAGAACAACATAAGCTGCTATAAGAAATATTGTTGCAACGCCATACAAAAGTATCAGAAGTGAATTATCACCTGCCACATACTCGTATACTCCCAGCTTCTCATTCCATATCTCCTGCTGTTCTCTTCCTCCAAGGCTTGGAAGCATGGCGAGACAGTTCATTCCTTTGAATATCATAAAGCATATAAAGCTTACTTCCATTGCAAGATAAAGAATGCCTTTGATTATCTGCTTTCCTGCAAGATTACCAAGTCCAAGTATAATGGCACTAAGTCTGGTAATGGCATTACCTTTTCTGAATGCCTGAATAAATCCATCTTTCATCGCCATAACCTCCTGTTACAAGTTGGCTGTCACTAATAATGTGACAGCCATCCTTTTATTAATTACTTAAATTATGAATTACTTAAGCCTTTATTTGCTTACAATTGATGTATTAATCTGCTTGTAGAAATCCTGTGTCTTTGCTTCTGCATTATCCAGAGTAATCTCGCCATTAACTACAGCCTTTGCAAAGTTCTGTGCTGGTGTCCAGTAGTCATTCATTCCTGATACTGTAGGCTGGATAACTGATGTCTTGTTAAATGTATCATTCTGTGCTGTTATAAGAGCATCGTTCTTGATAGCATCTGTTGCAAGAAGCTCTGTATTACAAGGAATAACACCTCTTAATTCATAGTGGCTCTGCTGTGCTTCTTTACCACCAAGATACTTAGCTAAAGCTACAGCTACCTGCTGATACTTGCAGTTAGGGTTAACTGCGATTGCCTTAGAACCTGCAAATGCCTTAAGCTGCTTATCTGTTCCACCAATCTTTAAGGTTGGAAGTGATACTGCACCAAAGTTTTTACCAAGAATTTCCTTAACGCTCTTATAATCCCATGAACCTGAGAAGTATGCACCAACAGAACCATCTCTTAAGCCTGCTATACCTACACCCTGAAGGTCATTGACAAAGTTAGGATTGTTAACAAATGAAACCATAGCCTTTGTTGCCTGTGTTCCCTTATCACCAGAAATATCAATTCCTGCTGAATTATCCTTACCATCCTTGCCGAAATATGAGCATCCGTTAGCAAGATAGAATGTTGACATATACCAGCCTTCTGTTATATTAAACGCAACCTTGTTTTTAGAAAGCATTGTATCTAAGCTCTTAACATCACTTTCTGAGAATTTACTCTTATCATAATACATAAACCATGTATTAGTTGTGAATGGTACACCATAAATATTACCATCAACTGAAACTGAATCTACAATCGCACTTGAATTAGTTTTCTTAACATAATCTGCTGTTTCACCACCAAGCTTTGCAATAGCATTGGCATCAATAAGTGTCTGAAGCTGGTCATTTGCAAAAAAGTAAACATCTCCTGAATTACTTGGATCCTGTGTTACAGTCTTACCTGCATCTGCCTCTGCACATACACCATAATCAAAAGTAAGATCCCAGTTTGGATGCTCAGCATTAAACTTTTCACACATTGTCTGAAGCCATTTACCATTTTCCTCAGCCTGATCCTCTGCTGGTCCCCATACTTTAATGGTTGCTGTAATCTTTTCATCTGTCTTTGAATCCTTACCTGTGCTTGCTGAATCATTTCCCGAACCGCAGCCTGTTAAAAGTGATCCACACATTGTTGTCAGCATAAGTGCTGCTGCTAATTTTTTTAATCTCATACAAAAAACCTCCTTAATAATTTAATCATCAATCATCCTTTGTTTTCGACGTCTTTAACTTTTCTTGATGATTTAATTATATTAGGAGGTTTATAAAATTAAAATATAAAGTATTTTAGAAATATGTTGTTTTTTTATGATATAAATATAAAATAATGTAAACACCTCGTTTTATAGGTGTTTGAGGTGTTCGAGGATTGTGGGAATTACATAGCAATGAAGCAATCCGGTTACATCAGTCTGACTGGGAATTTAATCGTGATTGTTGTACCTGCACCAACTATGCTTTTAACCTCAAGATGGTATTCTTCCCCATAAAACAGCCTGATTCTGTCATTGACATTACGTGCACCATAGCCCTTTGACTCCGCTGTAAGAAAGCTTTTGCACATATTTTCATCCATTCCTACACCATTATCAGCTACAGACAGACAGACTATATCTATGTTTTCATTAGCCGTATTTATATATGGGCAGCGGCTTCCCTTAATAGTTATCACTCCACGCCTGTCAGTCAGAAGGTCTATTCCATGGTCAATGGCATTCTCCACAAGCGGCTGAAGTATAAGATTCAACGACTCAGCCTTAAGAATATCGCTGCTTATATCGATATCAACATCAAATGAATTATCGTGCATAACCTGCTGAATCTCTATATATGACCTTACATTACTTACCTCTTGCTCAAGCATAAGTGTATTCTTACCCTTGTTAAGTGAAGTCCTGTAATAATTAGATAATGCCAGAGTAATCCTGCTTATATCATCCTGCTCATATTCAATAGCCTTCCAGTTAATAAGTGACAGCGAATTATACAGAAAATGTGGATTAATCTGTGCCCTTAACGCCTTCATCTCAGACTCCTTCTGGCTTATGCGCCCTTCATACACCTGGGTTATAAGGTTCTTCGTCTGTGTTGTCATCTCATTAAATCCCTGGATCAGCTCTCCAATCTCATCTTTATCCTCTGTCCTAATGACCGCATCAAAATCTCCCTGCTCAACCTTAGCCATGCTAGTCTGCAGCTTTCTGATTCTTTTTGTGATAAATCCAGATGTAGCTGTAATAGAAGCTGCCAGTCCAAGCAATGCAACCACAACTGCTACTATTATCATGGCAGTTATCGAGCTGGTCGAATTAAACATCATTTTCCTTGGCTCATATATATAGGTTGTCCAGCCTGTAACCGGTGATTCTTTTCTTACCAGTGCATAGCCTCCTGCATTACTACATATATTTCCATCCCAGCGGACTTCACCCAGCATTTTTTTTAAAGCAGGCTTTGCCCCTTGTCTTTCCATACCATTATTGTCCGAATAATTCAAAACATATCTGCTGTCATCACCAATATTATTAAACTCCCCAATCACTGCACCAGCTTTGTCAACCACTATTATTCCACATCCGGGTTCAAGTCCCTGTCTGTATGACGACATAACACTATCATAACTGACATCTATATACATAATACCTGTGATTCCCATATGTTCAAGTGTTGACATTTTTCTTGCAGATATAAGCTTTTTGCTATCCTTATCTACATACCAGTTAATAGCTGTAGAATCTGATGCCATATCGAAAAAAGGTTCATTCTTAATTTCATCAATAGATGCAATCGTTGTATCATGCTTTATTCCATTATCAACATATACTGTGACCTTATTTATATCATTATGGAAATATCTTAGTGAAGACAGCATAGGGTCAAATGTTGTAACAATCTGGCTGTACATTTCATATGTGCTGCTGTAATCATAGGCAAGCACACTTGAAATCGTTTCATTAAATGTTATATAGTTAGAAAGATTATTATATACCTCAATCTGACCGTCCACAGTAGCAACAGACTGCTCTAACGAACCCTGCATGCTCTTTAAATCCCTGTCCATAAGAATAGAACGCATCTGTCCGAACGCAAATGCAAACAGGACAAACAACGGAATAAGTCCAGTAACTATATATATACTGGCAAGCTTATTCTGTAATTTTATATTGTTAATTCTCTGTCTTATCCATCTCAAGCAAACTATACCTCGCACGTTTAATTACTAATTATTATTCAGCATTTTCCCTGAACTTCTGTGGACTTACGCCACAATACTCCCTGAAGCTCTGACAGAAATATGACACATTAGGATATCCCACCTTCTCACTGATACATACTATCTTCATGTTCGTATCCTCAAGCATCTGCCTTGCCTTCTCCATCCGGTACTGCTTGATATACTTGCTGAGGTTCTGCCCTGTTTCTTTCTTGAATAGTGAACTAAGATAGCTAGGTGCAAGATAAACCATATCTGCAAGCTGCTGTGCGCTTATTTCTTCTCCGAAATGTCCATGAATATAATCCTTAACCATCTCTATCTCTCTATGAGATGAAACAGGATCACTACCAAATGACTTTTCCAGCAAATCAATATTCTTATTAACAATATCCATGATGCATGAAAAGTCCTCAGATGTATACAATCTGTCTATCTCCCGGCTGAATTCATCCTGATTAGCCCCCGGTATATTATCATAAAAATCTTTCAACAGATTGGAAAATACAAACTTAATATATATATGTGAGAAATTAGTCTGACTTCTGTACTTCTTACACAACGCCTCAAAATGAATTCTTAAAAAAGTAACATCCTTCATCTTAATATCCTGTTTCATCTGCTTCATAAGCGCATCATCATCAATCTGTACTAACACAGGTGTCTGTTCATTCACATAATCAGAATATATGTATCTGTCCATCTGATAAAACTTATTATTCATAAGTGCTTCCAGCTCATCCATAACATCTGAAAGCTTATGATAATCACTAAATACATCAGACACAGCCGCATACATAAACTGACAGCTTTTTTCATATATATAATCGTGCAGGCTGCTAAGAAAGCGCTCAATTCTATAATTATTATCTGCTTTAGCCGTTTCTTCCTCTGGCATTTTCAGCAATATAACTGACTGCTGTGGATTAAGGTTAAGATACTGGCTTTCCAACTCCTCTTTAATAATCTGTACCGCCTTATCAAAATCAAACTCATACTTTCCGAAAAAATCCGAATTAAATTCAATAAGCACAAGTCTGTTAAAACCATTGAGAAATTCTGTATTCTTGACAATTCCCTTTGCTGCACTTCCGTTGATAAGTGAATACAGGTAAAACTGTCTTAAGCTGTTAGCCTGCTTATTATAATCTTCATTTTTCTTTAATTCCTCATCAAGCTCACTTATAACCTTTAGCATCGTATTCTTAAACTCATCCGGTGCTACAGGCTTTAGTATATAATCCTCGACACCAAGCTTTACAGCAAGCTTTGCATATTCGAACTCATTATATCCTGAAAATATTATTGTTTTAAGCTTGACACCGCCGTCTTTTACATTTCTTATAAGCTCTATTCCATCCATAAAAGGCATCTTGACATCCGTTAGGAGAATGTCAACATGCCCTTCACCCTTATTATCATCAGACATAAGGTAATCATAAGCTTCTTTTCCATTCTCAGCCTCTATAATGCCAAGATTGATGCCCATACGCTTAAGCAGAAGCTTTATTCCGTTTCTTTCTATCTTTTCATCATCTACAATTAATATATTATACATATTCATCCTGCCTCCCCACCATTATATTATTATAATCTTTTATATTCCGGTAGGCAAATTATTTTATAAAATGATAAGAAAAAATGATGAAAAGTTATTTTATTACAGCTTAAATATATCCCTGTTGTATTCTGCTATTGTCCTGTCTGATGAGAAGAAACCGGCATTGGCAATATTTATAAGCTGTTTCCTGCCCCATGCCCTATGGTCTTCATAATCTGCTAACGCCTGTTCCTTAATATTGATATAAGCCTTTAAATCAAGTAATGCCATAAACCAGTCTTTACCTACTATTTCTTTATACAGACGGTTAAGCTCATCTTTGTCACCAGCAGCAAGCATTGTATCTGATATAATAAAGTCAACACATTGCTTAATAACTGGCTCCTTCTCATACAGCTCTTTTGCACAATAATCATTGTTAGCATAATGTGCTATGACCTCATCACTTGAAGCACCAAAGGTATATATGTTATCCTTTCCCACAAGCTCAGCTATTTCAACATTAGCTCCATCCATTGTTCCAAGTGTCACAGCTCCATTCAGCATAAACTTCATATTTCCAGTTCCGCTTGCTTCCTTAGATGCAAGTGATATCTGCTCAGATATATCACAGGCAGGAATGAGCTTTTCTGCAAGTGTCACATTATAATTCTCTACCATTACAACATTAAGATACTTATTAACGTCTTCATCCTCCCTGATAACCTTTGAAAGTGTCAGTATAAGATGAATTATATCCTTAGCGATTGTATATGCAGGTGCAGCCTTTGCCCCGAATATAACTGTTACAGGTGTTTTAGGAATATTTCCGTTTTTAATGTCAAAATATTTATATATAATATATAGCGCATTCATCTGCTGTCTTTTATATTCATGAAGTCTCTTGACCTGTATATCATATATCGAATTATCATTAATAACAATTCCCTGCTTATCATAAAGATATTTTGCAAGTGCAGTCTTATTATGCTGCTTAATATCTGACAAATGCTCTATTACAGTTGGATCCTCTGTATATGACATAAGTGCTTTAAGCTCCTTAGCATCATGCTTATACCCATCACCTATAAGCTGTGTTATATAATCTGCGAGCTCATGGTTACAGTGGATAAGCCATCTTCTAAAAGTTATTCCGTTAGTTTTATTATTGAATTTATCAGGATAAAGCTTATAGAAATTATTAAGCTCTGTATTCTTTAGAATCTGTGTATGCAGCTTTGCAACTCCATTGACACTCATACCATAATGAATATCAATGTGTGCCATATGAACAATCCCTCTGCTGTCATCATCACGTTCTTCAATAATATATACTGAACTATCATCATAGCGTTCACGCACTCTTTTATCCAGTTCCCTTATCACAGGCATAAGCTGTGGAACACATTTTTCAAGATATCTTACCGGCCACTTTTCAAGTGCTTCTGCAAGAATAGTATGATTAGTATATGCGCAGGAAGCAGATACTATCTTTATAGCATCATCCATCGATATAGCTGTTCCATCAATATCACCATTCTCTGTAAGAAGTCTTATAAGCTCTGGTATAATCATAGTTGGATGTGTATCATTAATCTGAATAACAGCAAGCTCTGGCAGATTTCTATAAGACTTTCTTTCTCCATCTGTTAAGGCTGTATTAAGCTGCTCACACTTTGCACGGCACTCATCTAATATAAGCCTTGCTCCATTGCTTACCATGAAATACTGCTGGTAAATTCTTAGCATTCTTCCTTTCTCATCACTATCATCCGGGTAAAGAAATAATGTAAGATTCTCCTTTATATCATCTTTATCAAAATCAATTCCAGATTTATTTACAATAGCTTCATTTACTGTATCAATATCAAATAAATGTAATTTATTAGTTGTCTTTTCACCATAGACATTAATATCATACATTCTTGAATTAACACTAAAATCTGCAAAATCTATCTTATATGATACATCTGTTGGAATAAGCCAGCTATCCTTTCCTATCCAGTAATCCGGTACTTCCTTCTGTCTGCCATTCTCAAATACCTGTCTGAACAGTCCAAGATGATAATTAAGTCCAACACCATCACCATTAAGTCCAAGATTGGCTATTGAATCAAGGAAACATGCTGCAAGTCTTCCAAGTCCACCATTGCCAAGTGAAGCCTCACTTTCAATCTCTTCAATCTGCGCAAGTTCCTTTCCTGCTGCCTCAAGCTCAGCCCTGACCTCGTCATACACTCCAAGGTTAATTAAATTGTTTGACATCAGCTTTCCTATAAGAAATTCTGCTGATATATAATATAATTTCTTTCCGAGCTTTGACTGTAAATACTTATCCTCTCTCTCCCTCAATACTTCAAGCCTTGCAACGTACTCCTTAATAACCTCATAGCATTCCTCATTACTACAGGCTTTAAGATTCTTATTCAATAATTCATTACTTATAGAATTCAATTTATCTGACATAATTCCACTCTCCATTCTGATATTGTTATAAATATGATGTCGGTGTCAAAAGCTCTTAACTTTGATACCTACGGACTACTTTTTAGTTTTGATACTAGTATGATTATATCTCAATATATATATTTTTCTTGATTTATTATATCGTTTTCTTGTACAATACTATCATAATTGAAATAAAGGAGGATTATTATGCCTGATTCATTATATGAAACTCTCCATGAAACCAAGAGCCACTACAATACTGACTTTTCATATAATACATACCCATGCACTATTCCACAGGACTTTACAGTAGTTCCCCTGCATTGGCACAACGAAATGGAGCTTATATATATTAAAGAAGGAAAAGGGCTTGTTAACATTGACTTGAACCAGTATTTAGTAGGTCAGGGAGATCTTTTGATAGTTTATCCTGGAAGAATTCATTCTATAACTAATTATGATAATTATGTCCTGAAATATGAAAATATAATATTTAATATTAATATGCTTCTTCCTAAAGAATATGACAGAAATACTTTTGAATATTTCGGACATATTAACAACTCTGATAATGATATGACCTGTATAATCAAGCCATCAGAACAACACTATAAGGAAATCATAAGCTGCATAGATGAAGCAGACAAAGTATGCGAAACATTTCCAGCAGGATATGAATTAAAAATAAGAGGCTGCCTATACAACTTCTTTTTTGCACTTAACACACATTATTTGTGTGCATCTAACAATGAAGTATCTGACAGCCTCTCAAACAGCAAAAGAAATAAATTAAAACTAATAATAACTTATATTGAAAATAACTATACCCATGCAATCTCAATTCAGGATATTGCAAAGGAATGCCATTTCAGCGAATCACATTTTATGAAATTCTTTAAACAATGTACTGGAACCTCCTTTATAAGCTATCTTAATGATTACCGTCTGCTCATTGCCTCACGCCTGCTTACATCTACGGACCTGTCAGTTACACAGATTGCAGTTGAATGCGGCTTTGACAATATATCTTATTTTAACAGATGCTTTAAGAAAAAATATGGTGAAGCTCCTTCTAAAACCCGCTGAAATATACCAAGCTTTTATAACCTGACCCCAAGGCTGATATTTTTACAGCACACACAGATACACAAAATACGCTGCATAACAGATTAACATCACTATTCCACAAGGCTTTCTTAACTCCTTATGCTTATAAGTACCAATCCATAACAAGGCTCCACTAAATATTGCAATTACTGTATCTATTAAGAACTTACTTTCAAATGGTACGTTGCATATTAGTGCTGTTATTCCAATTACAAATAATATATTGAATATATTACTTCCTACAATATTACCTATTGCTATTCCAGCGTTACCCTTTCTGGCTGCAGCAACTGATGTTACAAGCTCTGGAAGTGATGTTCCGAATGCCACAATAGTAAGTCCTATGAATCTTTCACTCATGCCAAAGAATCTTGCTATCCAGGATGCACCGCTTACTGCAAAATCGCTTCCCTTAACAACCATAACTCCGCCTATTACCATAAAAAGAAGACATTTCCATACAGGAATATCCTTGATTTCTCCTTCCTCCTGAACCTCTCCTTTTTTTGACATAATAAAAAGATACACAAGAAATGCTATAAACAATAACAGAAATACTACCCCTTCTATAAATGTTATAGACGAACCTGTTAATCCAAATACAAGAAGCAATGCTGTTATTCCTATCATAAATGGAATTTCATATAATAAAGTTGATTTCTGAATGGCTACATTGGTTATAACTGCTGTTATACCAAGAATTATAAGAATATTAAGAATGTTGCTTCCAACGATATTACCAATCGTTATTCCAGCGTTATTGTTAAGTGCTGCTGTTATGCTTACTGCCGCCTCTGGCATACTTGTTCCCATCGCAACTATCGTAAGTCCTATAACAAGCTGTGGTATTCCAAGCTTTCTTGCGATTCCTGCTGCACCTTCAACAAACCAGTCTGCACCTTTAACTAAAAACAAAAATCCTACCAATAAAATAAATACATGTAAAACCATACGCTACCTCTTCTTTCTTAGACATTTAATTAATATGCTAATTCTTATGTGCTGCAGTAGTATGTCTTATATGTCCCAATCACTTTACATTC
>PPYE01275284.1_pt1 | contig 49536 bp, 50 predicted proteins | sample 1559881 | NCBI WGS metagenome assembly PPYE01 (sample SAMN08240022, study PRJNA423297) | Human gut metagenome, whole genome shotgun sequencing project.
TAAGGGGGACAGCTTGTCCCCCTTAACAATCCCTCTCCGCCGAGCTGAGCCAGCTCGACCGCTTTTGCCTGCGGCTCGTTCCTTACAACCAATATCATTTTTACAGCAATGCTGAAACCTCTTCAAAAGAAAGCTCCGGATATAATGCCAACTCCAATCCGCACAGAATCAAATCTGCTGCATGCTGCACCAATTCGTCAATCTCCCTCGGTGTTACCATCCAATTTTCCTGCTGCATTGGCGGTAACTCCTGCTGTAACATTCCCTCCGCTGCGGTATGCAAATCTACCACCGTCGGAACGCCAATTGCTACCACAGGAACTTGCATCGTTCGTGCGGAAATCTCCTTTCGGCAATTCTCAACCCCACTTCCCGGAGCAATGCCACTATCACAAATCTGTATCGTACATCCTAGCCGCTCCAATGCTGCACACGCAAGAGCATCAATCACCACCACACATACCGGCTTTGTCTTTTCACAGACTGCCGCCAACAGTTCCGCCGACTCCATACCCGTCTGCCCCATCACACCTGTAGTCAAGGCACTCACTGGACGCAGATTTGCAAACACTTCAAAATCGGTTTCTGAAAGGGCATGCTGTAAATGACGAGTCACAAACATCCGCTCTGCTACCAATACGCCCAGAGCATCTGGTGTAATGCTCCGATTGCCTAGCCCCGCCACCAACACCAGACCGCTTTCCGGCAAAAATGCCCGCAACTCCCTGCCCAGTTCTTCCGCCAGCTGCGGAAACTGCGGATTATGACGGTGCAAAGCTGCTGTTTCCAAGGTTAAATAATGCCCCTCTGGTTTTCCAACCGCAGCAGCCTGCTCCGCATTGGAAATTGTCACCTCTGTAATCTGAAAATATGTTCCTCGCTGCTTTGGCTCAATGGCAGCCGCTGCCGTCAGCGATTCTACCGCAAGATCTGTTCGGACTGACACTTTCATTCCCTCCTGTTCTTACTTTTTTACCCAATAAAATCCGCCGAATGGTCTTGTTGTACAACAGCCCGATCGCTTCGGCGGATTCGTTTGTTCCTGCAAAATCAGGATTCCAATTGTTTTCCTAAAAATTGAGAGGCTGCCTGAATCAGTGTCTTTTGACAGTGATTTACAGTTGCACCGCTGCCATCATCCAGAAAGGCAACCGCTCCGGTGACATCACCGGCGGAAATAATCGGCAGACACGCCACAGCATGCTTTTCAACGCCCTCCGCTGGAATCATGCCCGATGCTCCATTTTCCGCATAATACATCTTCCGCTGTTCCATCAAGTCCTCCAACTCCGGAGAAACCCGTCTGGCATTCCATTCCTTCTTTGCTGCACCCGATACAGAAACAACGTGATCTCGGTCAAAAATTGCAACCGGACAGCCTGCCAAACGGTGCATAATATCCGCAACCTGTGCGGCATGTTCGCTCATCTCTCCAATCGGAGAATATTTCTTAAAAATAACTTCGCCGTCATTGCTGGTATAAATTTCAAGCGGGTCACCTTCCCGAATCCGCATTGTGCGGCGAATCTCTTTCGGAATTACAACTCGTCCTAAATCATCAATCCGGCGAACAATTCCTGTTGCTTTCATGGTTTCTTTTCCTCCATTTTTTCAGATTGTATCGCTAGTATCTGCACCCGCAGCAAAAATATACAAAAAAATTTGCTGAAATCCACCGATTTTCTCTACTTTCAAAAGAAAAGATTTTCTCCCACACACTCTAAAAAAAGAAAGTGAACTTCCTATATTTGGTATTTTTTACTGGAATCCCACTTCTTATGCAGTCAAAATGACATCAATTTCTGGAAATTTCAAATGGGAAATGCTATAATAAAAACAATCGTCCGTTTCAGAAATCCAAAAAGAGGTGAGTGGCATGAAAGCAAAACGACAATTTACCCTACGGCTGGATGAAGCCTTACTGAATAAGCTGGGATATATTGCAGAATATGAAGGCAGAACCAAAAACAAAGAGATTCAACACCTGATCCAACAGCATATTGTTCATTTTGAACAGGAACATGGTGCCATTGATCTTCGTGAAATCCAACAGGAGGAACCCATGTCATGACGCTACAGGATTGCGTGGTACAGCGAATTTATCGTCTTTTGATTCAAATGGACTGGACAATGAAACAGCTTTCCGAACAGTGCGGGATTCCGCTGGCAGAACTGGAATCCCTGATGAAACGGGAAACCGCTGATTGGACCTTAGAACAGCTCTGCACGATTTGCAGAGCGTTTTCCATCTCTCTCCCGGAATTTTTCGATGCACCCATGTTTCAGCGGCTCTTTCTGCCGGAAACACCATAACAGCTGCTATTTTTTTGTGTCCATAAAAAATCGGCAGGACAGATGCCATTTCTTACAACGAGAAAGCTTCTGTTCTGCCGATTCTTTGTATCCTTGTTGAGAAGCAGTTCAATGCAGTCCAAAACTGATTTGCAATGCTTCATCCACCTGATGCATGGACGGGCGGTCGAGTGAGCCCATCCGGTCTTTCAGACGGCGTTTGTCAATGGTACGGATTTGTTCCAACAGGACAATGCTGTCCCGTGTCAGTCCACAGCGATCCGCCTGCACGGCGATGTGGGTTGGTAAGTGTGCCTTATCTTTCTGGCTGGTGATGGCAGCTGCAATGACCGTTGGACTATGCCGGTTTCCCACGTCATTCTGGACAATCAGAACCGGACGCAGTCCGCCCTGTTCCGAGCCGACCACTGGGCTTAAATCCGCATAATAAATTTCTCCCCTTTTTACCATCATGGGTCTAATCCACTCCTATGAAACAAAATAAAAAATTGGTACTGCTCGCAGTATGCCCCGCCTGTTACAGTTTATTCATGGGAGGGGTGTTTTGTGTCAAAGGGGAGCAGGAACGAATTGCAATTGGCTGCAAGATATGAGCCGCAGCCAATCCAAATCACAAAAAAGAAGACAGCCGACCCTTTCTCAGAATCGGCTATCTTCTGTTGCGGATGTTTGTGCTTCACCAGAAGCACAGGGAATGGACATTTCGGACGATATCCCCAACGGAGGCGTATTTTCCCGGTATATCGCCCAAAATCTCTATGGCAGAAAAAACTTTCGATACAATCTTACTTCATTCAGCAAAACCGCTGCTTACAGCTTCGCACCAATCAGTGCTTGCATTTCAATTTCAACCAGCTGTGTTGGGCGATTCAATTCCTTAATGCCAATCCAAGTGCAGCACGGACGGCTTTCCTTGAAAAATTCCGAATAGGCTTTTGTGATTTCCATATTATAAGAAGAACTGGTTGCCCAGATATTCACCTTCACCACTTCTTCCTTAGAAACGCCGTTTTCTTCCAGCAGCTTCACCAGTTTTGTAAAGATATACTTTGCCTGTGCATACGGGTCACCCTCGCCGTAAACCGTTCCTTCCGGTGTAACCGCAGTTGTTCCGGAAACAAATACAAACGGGTCTGCTTTTACAATTCTCGAATAACCGGCAACCTCTTCAAAACTTGAACCACCGCTGATATTCACTCTCTGAAATTCCATGTTACACGACACCTTTCTATCTCTCATTTTTTTGGATTGGTAAGAATGTTTCTTACTGTCGTTAGTATAACACAGCCTTTTGCTTTCGTATTGAAAAAAACAGACATTTCCACACGCAGAAAGAAAAGTGTTCTGCAAATTTTAAACCGTTTCCCCAACGATTTCACCGCCTTTTGTGGAAAAGTGGCTCGATTTTTCCACATTTTTCTAAAAATCATTCCCATTTTTCATAGAATTTCTGTCCGTTTTTCCGGTTTTTTGCCGAAAATCCAAACTTTCAACTTCGTTTTCAACAATCTGTGGAAAGAAAATGCGAGCAGATACGCTATTTTTTAAGTTTTCCACAGTTTTCAACTATCCCGACATCGAAAATAGCCCCAGATATCGGCGTTTCCCGATTTTTCAACGGATTGTGGAAAACACTGTTGAAATCTTTTTTCTCTGCTACCACTGCATAATTTTGATTCCTTCCGTTCATACTACCAACACGCAGAAAAATAGGGAGGTGAAAACTGGATGCACGCTCGAAAATGGCTGCCTGCTCTGCTGGCAGTTGCCTGTTTAACCGGCTGCGGCGGAAAGACCAATGACAGTTCTCAACCGGCTACCACAACCACCATCACTAATTCTCCCGGCGACAGCATCGTGACAAAATTAAGCGATGTCGCTGACGATATTGGCGATGCCGGAAAAGATGTATTAACGGATATCGGCGACGCTGCCGAGGATGTCAAAGATGACCTCATGGGAGAAACCACCGAAACCCATACCACCATATCGGATTCCTCGGAATCTACAGAGTCTACAGAAACAACAACCAAATAACAAAACAAGAACCGCTGCTCAAAGGAATCCTCTGATCAGCGGTTCTTGTATCAAGGAAGGATAAAATGAAGAGATTCTAACACTGCCATCAACCGCAATAGCGGAAAATGTCGCTTAGATTCATGGTATAGTCGTAGAAAAATCCCCGGAGTGTCTGGAAAAATTGCAATTCATATGCTTCACTCATTTTTCCGGTTGGTGCTTCTGCATACTGGCAGCCGTATTCTTTTGCCAGTTCCTGCAATGCTCGATTATAGGCAGTTGCCTGCGGCAATTGCTTATTCACGGAAATCAGAACCAGTCGGCTATCCGGCATTGCAGTATGCAACTGATATAACAGCCAGCGATAAGCTTCTATGATACTATCAACCGACTGCGTACCAGCAGTGAGTTCTTCTTCCCCAAAATGCAGCAAAATCATCTTCGGCATGAGCGGTGTAATGCAGGGCTGAATGTAAGATTCTGCCTGTTCAATCGTCAAGCCTTCTACGCTGCGATTATAAACGGTGCAGCTGACACCAAAATCCTGTAACAATTCATTTAACGGCAAGTTGGCTGCGGTAGTAGAACCAAACAGTACCACTCCGGCTGCCTCTGCCACTTGATTCAAAGTCTGATAAGCAGAAACCATATCTATCTTTTTTAACATGAAAAATGCCTCCTTTTGCGGCGTATGTGTCCCATGCATACACCGCTTTGTCTGGTCTTTGTCTTTTGACGGTTCTTATTATAGCATTGACAATTCCAAACGTCCAATATATAATAAGAACACATCCATTCTATCGGCGTTATCCATTTCGGGGGTTTTGTGCGGGGTTTATCACACATTCCCCTGTGATTCATAAGGTACAATTTATGAATCGTTTCTATCTGCACAAAAATAATTCGACACTGACAGGATTTTTTTCAGAATGTGCAAAGAATCTGGAACGCCTGAAAATTAAGAAAATTGGAATCAAAATTGGGAATGATGAGGAGTTATCTATGGAATTATTACAATTAGAATATTTTTATGCGGTCGCCAAGACGCAGCACGTCACCCACACCGCAGAACAGTTACATATTGCACAGCCTGCCCTCACCCAAAGCATTCATCGGCTGGAAAAAGAACTCGGCGTGCCGCTGTTTCACCGCAGCGGCAGAAATATTGCCCTGACAGAGTATGGGGTCTATTTACGGGATGCCTTAAAGCCGATTCTGGAAAATCTGCATGAGCTGCCGGAAGTATTGCAGGAAATGGCAAATGTTCGGAAGCGTACCATTCGAGTGAATGTACTGGCTGCCTCGACACTGGTCACACATGCCCTGATTTCCTATCAGAAATCCCATAGCGGATTGAATTTCCGGCTGATTCAAAATTCCCAGTGTGAAGATGCAGATATTACGATTTTTACCCGTTCCTTTTTCCAGCAGCCGGCAGATGGTCGGGGGCGGTATCAGATTTTTACCGAACGGATTTTTATGGCTGTTCCGCAGGATTCGCCTTATGCACGCTGTGAAAGTGTCCGGCTGAAAGACTTCGCCCATCAGAATTTCATTAGCTTATCCGGTTCTCGCAGCATTCGTTCCATCTGTGACCGATACTGTCAGCATGCCGGATTTACGCCAAACATTATTTTTGAGAGCGACAGTCCAGATACTGTGAAAAATTTAATTGCTGGTGGGCTAGGGGTTGGATTCTGGCCACATTATACATGGGGGCAAGAGAACATGGAACAAATTGTCTTGTTGCCGATTTCTGAACCGACTTGTCAACGGGATTTGGTTGTCCACCTGCATCGACATGCAGTGGAACATGCGGAAGCAGTGGATTTCTTTCAGTTTTTGAGTCGCTATTTGCTGGAATTAAAAGGGCAGAAACGGAAATAAGATTTTTCGAGCGTGGTTGCAAAATACGAGCCGCAGGCAACCGAAAAGTTTTTCGGTGCAGCAGTTTTTCAAAAATGCTGCCGAGGTGTGGGCGAGCAGCCCACATAGCCCGAATGCTTGCTTTTTGACACGCTTTTTGGTATAATAATACTAATCCATGACGCAGATATGCTGTCTCTCCCGACAGCTACTATCTTGCTACCCCAAATACATAGAATAGGAGTCGCAATTATGCCATTTTTTGAAGATATCGGAAAGAAAATTTCCAACATGAGTCAAAGTGCAGTTGAAAAAACAAAGTGTTCCACAGAAACTCTTCGCCTGAATAACCAGATTCGGGAAGAACAACGTTTCTGCAAAGACCTCTATCAGCAAATCGGTCAGCAATATGCCAAGCAATATGAAACCAATCCTGACCCTGCTTTTGAACCGCTGATGAAACAACTCCACGATGCTCAGGAACGTATTGTTTCCTATCAGGAACAAATCCAAATCAAAAAAGCTGCTGTCAGCCAACCGCAACAGTCTGCTTATTCGACTGGCTGCTGCTGTGCATCCTGTGGTGCACCACTTCCACCAGATGCAAAATTCTGCACCACCTGCGGTGCAAAAGTAGAGTTGACGCCTCCAGAACCAGTGGAAACACCATCTCGTGTTTGCCCGAAATGCGGCAATCCGCTTGCACCAGATGCTTTATTCTGTGTATCCTGCGGCACAAAATTGGAGGATACAGCAGAAACGGAAACAGAAACTCCGCCACAAGAAGCAACTGCTCCTACAACCTGTCCGAAATGCGGTCAGCAGCTCTCCCCTGATACCAAATTCTGCCCCATCTGTGGGGAAAAGATGTCTTAATGTCCCCATAGGAGGTTTCTCATTATGATTTGTAAGAAATGCGGTACATCGCTACAACCGAATGACCGATTCTGTTACGCCTGCGGTGCACCGATAGAACCACCAATCCCCACCCCAACGGATGCTCCGCCAGAGTCGCCAGCATCGGCATCAGTTGTTCCGCCAATTCCATCCCCTGCCCCCGCTCCAGCTGTCACACCAGTGGAAACACCTACCCCAACACCATCAGCTACAGCTACAACAAGTTCTGCCACTGCTGCTCAGCCAACAGCAACCGCAACAGTTCCGCCAGTTCCCGAAAACCCATTACAGGCAACCCTTGCACAGTCGGCGGTTACTGTAAAACCATCGAAAAGAAATATGACTCTGGGCTTTCTCAGTATTGGCGTTGGTTGTTTGATTATCATTGGTATTCTCTGCTATCTGTTCTCCAATAACGGCTATCGTTCCGCTGTCAAGGAAATGTGGTATGGGGTAGAACGGCAGGATGCCAGCGGTGCAGCTGCCAATATGTTCCCCTCTGAAGCATCCTCTCAACTCAACCTGACCGAACAGACAATGGAAACTTATCTCTCTACTTTTCAGGAGCATGCTGCTCGCTATGGCGACAACTATCATATTTCCATTCAGTTCGATGATGTGGAAGAACTGGATACAGAACAGCTGGAACAGTTCAACATCTGGTTTCAGAATCTCTCGCTAGAAAAAGAAGTCAACAAGACTTACGCTGTAGATTACACCCGTTCTATTTCCGGCAAAAACGGAAAAGAAGTCGAACACCGTTTCTGCTATATTTATCGCTATGATGGGAACTGGTATGTATTGGATACGGCATTGCTGGGACTGCAAGACCCGCTCGCCTAATCGGGAGCAGTAACTTTTTTGAAAATTTTTCAGCCAACCTGCAAATCTGCATTGACAATTTACCGGATTTTTTGTTATAATAGAGCCTGTATGACGATTCTATTTGACACACACGCTGTCCTTCTCCCCTACGCTTGAACCGTGTGGGTAGAAGGATAGCGTTTTTTGTTTTCAGATAACAGGGATATTGGTGCATCGGGGAACTTGCAAAGCCTCAAAATTACACCGCAAAAGAAAGGATGAATCAGCATGAAATGCAAATTTTGTGAACAAGAACTCCCGGAGGGAGCGGAAAAGTGCCCGAACTGCGGCATTCCTGTCCGCTCCCATCAGAAAGAAAGTCCGCCCATTGGTGCAGCGATGACAACTTATCGCACCCCAGAACAGGTGAAGGAGGCTGAACCCATTGCCGACATCGAACCGCCAGAGGTTCGCTATGAACGGCTCGAACGCACCAGCCGCCGCAATCATTGGATTGCACTCTGTGCCATTTTATTGGTGCTGATTTTATTGGTCAGTGGATATTTCCTGTTTTTCTGCGGCTATCGGGCAACGATTCGCCGCTATGTAAAGGGCAGAGATTCTATGAGTGGGACACGGTACTGTGAAATTGTTCCAGACGCATTCCTCTCGAAAATGTCCAGCAAGTATAGCATGAACCGCAAGGAAATTCGGGATTGTCTGGACGGCTATTTCAACTATGCGAAAGAACAAATGGCAGGTGACCTCGGCTCTAACATTGAATTTGGCTATGAACGAGATGAGACAACCACTTATACAGACGAGGAAACCTGTTCAGAATATGAGCAGAAAATTGCAGATACCTACTCGGTGACCGTGGATATTGACAAGGTTGTACTGGCAAATGTGCGGATTGTCACCAGCGGCAGTAATCAAAATGCAACAGATAGCTTAACGCTGACACTGTTCAAGAGTGGCTCAAAGTGGTACTGTATGGATGCTATGGAGCAGGTTGACTATGCTTGCCAGTATGACGGCTATGATTTGTGGTAATTGATAAGATGGGTCACTAAAATACGAGCCAATATAAAAATCAAGAAAGAAGGATTCAAACAAATGGCAATACAAAAAAAAGGATTGCTCATCGGCGGCATTGTAGCGGTCGTTATCGCTGCCGGCGGTATCTGTGCAGCTGTTCTTCCAGATGCCCTACACAAGGAAGAATCATCTATTTCTAATGGGACAATGACCACCACCACTGCTGCACCTGCAAGCACAGACACAGAAAATTCCGACCAAGCACCTGAAACCTATCAGTCTGTTCTCTCGGAATATTACACGGCATTCATCCAGAATCAACCAGACACCCTCTACCGTCTTATGGCACCATCCGCTTACTGGGATTATTACATGGAACACTATAATAAAACCAAAGAAGATGTGATTTCTACCTACCAGCAAGCCATCACCAATACTATGGCATCCTGGAAACAGCAGTGCGGCGATGATGTCACCGTTTCATTTGCCATCAAGGGCATGTCTGAACAATCACAGGATTTCCTGACCGAATGGACAGATGATATGAATGAAATGATTGGAGAAGACCAAGTACACGCACAAGATGCTGTAACGCTCAACGTAGAACGTACCCTCACGGGCAGCAAGGGCACACAGACAGAAACCATCTCCCCGACACTGATTCAAGTCGATGGTTTCTGGTATATCTTACAGGAAAATACAACTGCTGCGGATTCCCAGCAGGCAACTGAATAAATAAGGAGGCTTTCTTATCATGGAACGCTTGCACGTTTCTGTTTCTCGCCGTTCCCTGTTTCCACTGCTGATGGCACTATTTGGGGCACTGCTCTGCATTGGCATGGTACAGCGGTTTCGTGACCCACTCTATGATATGACATTGGAATACTGGCTATATCTTGCCGCTGGCTGCTTCATGGTACTCGTTGGGTTGGTCGGCATGCGATTTTTCCCGTGGATGTGTATCATTCCGGCAGTTTGCTATGTATACGGCGGTGTCATTGAGGGATGGTCGGACTTACAAGCCAATGGCAGCTCTGGACTGCTGACCCAGATTCCATTCTATCAAATTCTGATGTTAGTACCACTGATTTTACTGCTCATGATTCGCTGGAAACCGTGGTGTATCTGGCTGCTGAAGGGGCTGGAAATCATTGCAATTCTGATTCCATTTGCAATGGCTTGGTTGCAATTGCAAGATGCCCTGCTAGAATTAAAAATGGAGGGTTATTTGACCGATGCCGTCAAGCAAACCCGTTGGATGCATTTTCTGATGAATGAAGCGGTTTTCTACGCTGGCATGATTTGCATGACGCTTTCACTGCGGTATCTCCCACCGCAAGAACCTGTAGAAGACACAGAAGCGGAAAAAGATGCAGAGATAGAATCAAAAGCATTCGCTCCAGAGACAATTCCAGATGCAGAACCGTTGGAAGAAGCACCGATTCCGCATCCAATGCCGGAAGAGCCGTTCCCACAGCAGCAGCCTGCTCCGGAATTTTACGGACAGCCTGAACCGCAAGCAACTGCTGCTCCGGAGATTGCTCCAATTCCGCCAATGCAGCACCGTGGCGGTGCATATCCGTATAATCGCCCGATTCACCTGCCGTCAGAATCTCATTCTGAGGAAGATTCACAGGACGATTCAGAAGCATAAGAAAACAAAAAACACCGTATGGATTTTATGATTCCATACGGTGTTTTGTTATATCAAAGTTCGGCAAAATCGCTTCGCTGTCTGCCAATGAAGAGTAACTTTCTTCTAGAGATACCACCCGAATCCGGTTCGGCAAGGCTGGGGCACATCCCCAGCTTGCCTGGGAAACCGCAATTGCCCCTGAAACCTTGTATCTCATTACAACCATTTCATTTTAAAGGCAATTGCGGTTTCTACGATTCTCTCTTAGATTTCAATTTCATCTAATCCATACGTCTGTTAAGGGGGACAGCTTGTCCCCCTTAACAATCTCCCTCCGCCGAGCTGAGCCAGCTCGACCGCAGTTCGCCTGCGGCGAGATGATATTTTTAATATGCCTTTGCCCAGAGTACCATATGCTTGGCTGGCTTTCCACAGCATACGCAAGTATCTGCGTGGTGCTTCTGTTCCAGCGGAATGCAGCGAGAACCAACGCCTGTTACTTCCTTTACCTTGTCTTCACAGGCTTCATCACCGCACCACATTGCTTCTACAAAGCCATCGCCTTTTTCTGCCAGAACCTGCTGAATTTCTTCCATGCTCTTGCAGACATATGTCCGGTTCTTCCGGTTTTCCAATGCCTTTTCATACATGCCATCATGAACTGCCTGCAACCGTTCCTGAACGGTTTCTACCAACTGCGACAGCGGGCAGAATGTCTTTTCCCGATTGTGACGCGTTACCAATACGCACTGATCCTGTTCAATATCCTTCGGGCCAATTTCCAGACGAACCGGAACACCCTTCATTTCATACTGTGCAAACTTCCATCCCGGAGAATTGTCGGTATCGTCTACCTTTACCCGAATGCCAGCTGCCTTCAGCTGTGCTTCCAGTGCCTTTGCCTTGTCCAGAACGCCTTCCTTATGCATTGCAACCGGAACAATGATGACCTGAATCGGAGCAACTGCCGGCGGCAATACCAAACCATTGTTATCGCCGTGCGTCATGATAATTGCACCAATCAGACGAGTCGTAACCCCCCAGCTGGTCTGATGCGGATACTGCAAGGTGTTATTCTTATCGGTAAACTGAATATTAAATGCCTTTGCGAAGCCATCGCCGAAGTAATGGGATGTACCAGCCTGCAACGCCTTTCCATCGTGCATCAATGCTTCAATGGCATAGGTTGCAACAGCACCGGCGAACTTATCGCTTTCCGTCTTTCTGCCCTTGACAACTGGCATTGCCAGCGACTTTTCGCAAAAATCTGCATACACATTCAGCATCTGTTCGGTTTCTGCAAGTGCCTCTTCTGCGGTTGCATGAATGGTATGCCCTTCCTGCCACAGGAATTCTCTCGAACGCAGGAATGGTCTTGTGGTCTTTTCCCAACGAACCACGCTTACCCACTGATTATACAGTTTCGGCAAATCCCGATAGCTGTGCACGATTTCTGCATAGTGGTCGCAAAACAGGGTTTCTGAAGTCGGACGCACACAAAGCCGTTCTTCCAGCTTTTCCGAACCGCCATGTGTGACCCATGCAACTTCCGGTGCAAAGCCCTCTACATGGTCTTTTTCCTTTTGCAGCAGGCTTTCCGGAATGAACATCGGCATGCAAACATTTTCATGTCCGGTTTCCTTGAACGTTTCGTCTAAAATATGCTGCATCTGTTCCCAGATAGCATAGCCATACGGGCGAATGACCATACAGCCCTTTACACTGGTGTAAGAACTCAGTTCTGCCTTCTTGACAATGTCGGTATACCACTGTGCAAAATCTTCATCCATCGAAGTGATGGCATCGACCATTTTCTGATTATTTTTCGCCATAATTGGAATGCTCCTTTTGTATTCTGAAAAATTAACTATTTGGAATGTGCATTCACATAACGGTTTTCCCACACAAAAATCTGTATGAGATGGAAAGCAGAACGGTTTTTTCTTGTTCCGTTCTGCTTTCCCCTGCTGTTCTGTTAAACACGATTTTTCATAGAACCATTTGTTCCAAATTTCTTTTGCACATTATGCAGTTGCCAGATTGTTCAGTTCATTTTGAATCAGAGCATAAGAAACAATTGACAATCCCAAAATAGATAAAATCAAATATAGCACACCCGAATTACTGGACTGCAAACCACGGGCTGTTTTCACTTGATCCAGAATTTCGCCTCGTTTATACATCCAATACCAAAGATAAATTCCACAAGTGATTAATGAAAACAGAATTACCATACCGCCAGAAGTTGCATTTGGATTACCAGACAGCCGATTTGTATCCTCTGTCATGGTGTACAGCCAGTAAAGGCCATAAATCCCACAGGTAATCAACGAGAAAATAATGCACAGAGCAATATTTCTCTGCTGAATGCCGTTTGACGTTTGCGATGCAACGCTATTGGACTGCGGTTGTGATGGCGAATTTGGCAATGCAGCACCACAGGCTTTGCAGAACGAACCACCATCCGGATTATTTTCCCCACATTTTGGACAATTCATAAACAATTCCTCCATTTCTATGATAGATTATACTGCAATTATAACATAGAATCGTCGAATTGTCAACCTTTTTATCGATTTTTTTTGTTTTTTTAGACAAAAAGACAATGAATTTCTTTCAAAATGCGACATTCCCGCATTTCTGACGGCAACAGGAACTCCATCCCCGGCAAATTGCGAACAATGCCAAATAGCAACAGCAATCCGATGCAGATAAACGCCAAAATCTTTTCAAATGTTCCGTTTTTTCGTAACCAATGCGGATGCCAAATCGTGCGAATTGCAAACAGCGGCAACCAGATCAGCAAGAGTGCTGCAACCGCAACATTTTCCTGAATGGCTCCGGAAATATCCAATTGCATCAGTCGTAGAAAAAAATGGGTAATGCCACAGCCCGGACAGGCGAATGTCGTTACTTCCCGAAACAAACAGGGAATCCGAAAGGATGTCACTTGCATAAGAAAATAATAAGCAAATCCAATCCCCAAGAAAATCCCCGCACGCTTCCATTTTCTAAAATATAGCTGTACTTTCTGCTGTTTTTTTGGCTGTTGTCCTATTTGTGCCATTGATTTCTCCTCTCAAACAAATTGTTTGGAGTTGCGTATGCTTCTCTGAAAAACGTGTACAGTTTGCTTATATGAACACGTTTTAGTATAGCATAAAACAACAGGAATTGCAAGCGTTTGACTTGATTTTCAAGCGGACAATCTGTTTCCGCTCCATTTTTCAAAAAGTCCGTGATACGAATACAGTCGTATTCCACAAATAAACATTTTTTTTTTACAAAATTTCATACGTTTTTACGGTTGATTTTTTCTCAAAAATCGAATATACTGGAATATGACGTTGTTTTTGCACGTATTTTGTAATTTGATCGGATAAGGAGGGTCGATTTTACAGGGAATTGTGCTGTAAAATCAAAATACCATGATGAAAGTTGTAAAGTTTGGCGGCAGCAGTCTGGCAGATGCCGGACAGATTCAAAAGGCAGCCGCTATTATAAAGGCAGAAGCAGACAGAAGATATGTCGTTCCGTCTGCACCGGGCAAGCGGTTCAAGGATGACATCAAAGTAACCGATATGCTGTATCAGTGCTATGCACTCGCTGAAAAAGGCGAAGCATTTGCAACCCAGCTCGCTGCGATTAAAGACCGTTATGTCAGCATCCTGAACGGGCTTTCTATGCCGGAAAACCTGCTGGATGAAGAATTTGTCACCATCAGCGAAAACTTCCGGAAGCGGTTCGGCAGCGACTATGCAGCCAGCCGGGGCGAATACCTGAACGGTAAGCTGATCGCAGCTTATCTGGGCTTTGCATTTGTCGATGCAGCAGAAGTCATCTTCTTCCAGGAAGACGGCACACTGAACCGGGAAAAGACTGCTCAGACCATGCGGGAACGGCTGACTGGTCTGGATTATGCCGTTGTTCCGGGCTTCTATGGCTGCGGTGCTGACGGCTATGTCAAGACCTTCTCCAGAGGCGGCAGCGATGTCACTGGTTCAATCGTTGCTGGAGCAATGAAGGCAGACCTGTATGAAAACTGGACAGACGTTTCCGGTTTCCTCGTTGCTGACCCGAGAATCGTAGAAAATCCGGTCGGCATCCGCACCATCACCTATACCGAACTGCGGGAACTCTCTTACATGGGGGCATCTGTACTCCACGAAGAAGCCATTTTCCCAGTTCGTTCCGCTGGTATTCCCATCAACATCCGCAACACCAATGACCCATCTGCTCCGGGTACGATGATTGTTCCGGAATGCAACGCCGATGATTGCAGCACCTATACCATTACTGGTATCGCTGGCAAGAAGCACTTCAGCATCATCAACATCCACAAGGATAAGATGAACAGTGAAGTTGGTTTCTGCCGGGACGTTCTCGATGTTCTCGCCAGCCACAATATTTCCATCGAACATATGCCATCCAGCATTGATGCGATGACGGTCATTCTCGAAACTGCCCAGCTCGAAGGCAAGCGGGAACAGATTATGACCGAACTGCGGAAGCGGGTCAATCCGGATACCCTCGAAATCGAAGACGGCATTGCACTGATGGCGGTCGTTGGCCACGGTATGTACCGGACAAGAGGTGTCGCTGCAAGAATCTTTGCCGCTCTGGCACACGCAAGAGTCAATGTCAAGATGATTGACCAGGGCTCTAGCGAATTGAACATCATTGTCGGTGTCACTGAAGAAGACTTCGAACAGGCAATTCGTTGCGTTTATGATATGTTCGTAAAGTCCGCTTCTGAATGATTTTTTGAACGATTCCGCACATCCACAGGGATTTCCTCGGAAATAAATCAAAAACAAACGAAAAATCTCTTGATTTTTCCTGTGGAGTGTGCTATAATAGCAATATCGCAGCAGCAAAGACCGGAACCCTTTCCGGTCTTTCGTTTATGTTAGGGGCTTTTTCCGGCTCCGCCGTTGCAAATAGAAAGGAGCAATCACATGAAACTGAAGGCATTCGGGGCGACCGAACAGCGGATTTACAATGCAGTGAAACCCATTGCAGATGAATTCGGCTTTCAAATCTGGGATGTGCGGTTTGAAAAGGAAGGTGCTTGCTGGTATCTCCGGATTTTTATTGACCAAGAATCTGGCATTACCATCGAGGACTGTGAAAAAATGACCGAACCCGTGAACAAATTGCTGGACGAACAAGACCCGATTTCTCAAAATTATATTTTGGAAGTGGGCTCTGCCGGTCTGGAACGGGAATTTAACCGCACCTGGCATTTTACCGATGGCATCGGCACGGAAGTGCGTGCCCGCACCATCCGCCCCATTGACGGAGAACGGGAATTTATCGGTACGCTGCAATCCTGCAAGGATGACATGCTGACACTGGAAACCGAAACCGGCAGCATCAGCCTGCCGCTTGCAGCACTTACGTTTGTAAAACGATACGAAGCATTTGAATTTTAAAAATGGAGGCACATAAAATGGACAATGCTTTTTTTGAAGCACTGAATTCGCTGGGCAGCGAAAATGGTCTGGACACCGATACCCTCATCGAAAAGGTAAAATCTGCAATGCTGAAGGCAGCCCGCAAGGCTTATCCGGACAGCGAAGACCGCATTACCGTTGAAATCGATCCGACTACCAAGACCTTTGAAATGTATCTGCGACAGGATGTCATCGACGATGAACCGATTGACGAAAACGAAATCAACATCGCAGAAGCCCGTAACATCGACCCATCCATTAAAGTTGGCGACCACATCCAGAAGCGGTTAGACATCAACCGGTTCGGCAGAGCCGCTGCCCTCTCCGCAAAACAGTCCATCAAGGGCGACCTGCGGGACATCAACCGCAAGCGGATTCTGGATAAATTCCAGGACAAGGAAAACGACTGCATCACCTGCACCGTTACACAGGTCGAAAAGGGCGGTGCGGCAACACTAATGTATGACAAGACCGAAATCTATCTGTTCCACAACGAACAGATTCCAGGCGAAGAACTCAAAGAGGGACAGAGCATCATGGTCTATGTCACCAACATTGCCAACAAGCAGAAGAAGCCAATTATCAAAATCTCCCGTGTCCGCAAGGAACTGGTCAAGCGGATGTTTGAACTCGAAGTACCGGAAATCTATGATGGCGTGGTAGAAATCAAAGCCATCTCCAGAGAAGCTGGTGCAAGAACCAAGATCGCTGTTTGGTCAAATGATGCAAATGTTGACCCAGTCAGTGCCTGTATCGGCCCGAAGCATGCTCGAATTGATGCCGTTGTCAAGTCGCTGAGCGGCGAAAAAATCGACATCATTCCATACAGCGAAAATCCGGAAGAATTTATTGCAAGAGCCCTTGCTCCGGCAACGGTGGAAAGCGTTACCATCATCAATCCGGAAGAACGGCTGTGCGGCGTGCTCGTACCAGCAAATCAGCTCTCCCTTGCCATCGGCAACCGGGGACAGAATGCCAAGCTGGCTGCCAAGCTGACTGGCTATAAGATTGACATCAAGGCTGCAACCCCAGAAAACGAAGCTCTGATTGCAGAAAAGGTGGAAGAAGCAAAGGCTGAACTCGCTGCAAAGGCAGAGGCAGAAGCTAAGGCAAAGGCAGAAGAAGAAGCGGCTCAGCAGGCTCAGGCAGAACAGGATGCCGAACAGGCTCAGGACGCTGCAAGCTGGGAAGAAAACTGGCAGGCACAGAATGCCGATGCAGAGGAAGATGACCTGCTGCTGAGCGATGACGATACAACCGCTGCGATCGAATCCGCCATTGATACACCAGCAGAAACCCCGGAAACAACGGAGGCATAACACCGCATGAAAAAGAAAAAAGAAGTCCTGCGTGCCTGCATGGGCTGCGGCGAACGAAAGCCAAAACAGGAACTCATCCGAATCGTGCGAACCCCGGACGGCAATTTCGTCATTGACGAAACCGGAAAAACCCCGGGAAGAGGGGCTTATCTCTGCAAGAATAAAGCCTGCCTCGAAAAAGCAAAGAAAACCCGCAAGGTGGAACGCTCTTTTGTACAGATGTTTCCGCCGGAAACCTATAAGGAGATGGAAGATGCCCTTACCAGAAAAGTGCAGGAACTTACTGACGATCTGCCGGAAAGCCGGTAAACTCGAAGCCGGCTTTGCACGGGCGAAAGATGCCATCCAGGGCGGCTATGCAGCCTGCATTCTGCTCACCGCAGACCTTTCCGAAAAAAGCCGGAAAGAAGTGCTGTATTTCGCCGAAAAACAACACGTCCCAGTCGTACAGACGGACTGGGAAATGGCAGAAGTCCGGCTGCTGTTCGGACAGCGTGCCGGCATCCTGACCATCTGTGAAGCCGGATTCGCCCAGCGGATTCAGGCTCTATTACAGACCAAATCGTCCTCCAGCAATGGATGACGCATACCATTCTTTTTGAAACCCTGTCCCAACCGACAGGAACACGCGGAAAGGAGAGTTGCCGATGACGACAAAAAAGCAGAAATTGAGCGACGTTGCAAAGACACTCCAGATGACCCCGAATGACCTGATTGCCCTGTTTTCTGAACTGCAAGACGGAACAGAAAAAAAGAGCAGCAGCACCCTGACGGAAGCAGAAGTCAATCTAGTTCTGGAATATGTCACCCAGCATCAGCAGGTGACAGACGGCTTTGCAGCCTATTTCGCAACGAAAAACAGTACGAGGGAAGAGGTGGCACAACAATCTATGAAAAAAGGGAACGAAAAGAAAGCTGCTCACCAGCAGCAGAATCAAGGAAAAAAACAGCCGCAGGATCGGAGAAGACCACAGCAGCAGAATGCCGCTGGAAATAACCATGCCAACAATAACAATGGTAATGGTAATGGCAATCCCAATAACAGCAACTCCGCTGCAAAGAAGCCGCAGCAGGCTGCATCCAATCAGAAGAATCAGCCGCAGGCTACCGCTCAGCCGAAAAAGCAGGTAGCTGCTGCCAATCCAGCCAGCCAGCCGAATAACAACAACAATAACAACCATCCGGAACATCACAAGAAAAAGCAGAAACAGCAGCCGCAGGCACAAAAACGGGGCGAACGGCTGCACGTAGAAGTGGAACTGTCTTCCGATACCGCTACTACAACAGAAAAGCGGCGTACCGTTGATACCCGTGGCTCTTATGTGGATTTGGATAAGTATAACCAGCGGTATGAACAGATTGCTCCGGCTGGCAAGTACAGCAAGGATAACTATTCCACCAAAAAGCAAAAAATCAACCAGAAGTCTGCTCAGCGGAACAAGCAGAAGTATTCCAATAAGCGGGAAACCGAACAAGACCGTCTTCGCCGTCTGGAACTCGAAAAGGCAAGAAAGCAACAGCTCAAAGTTCGGATTCCGGAATCCATCGTGGTCAGCGAACTCGCAAGCCGCTTGAAAGTGACTGCAACGGAAGTCATCAAAAAGCTGATGGGCTTGGGTGTTATGGCATCCATCAATGAGGAAATCGACTTCGACACCGCTTGTCTGGTTGCAGAAGAACTGGGTGCAAAGGTAGAAAAGGAAGTCATCGTTACCATCGAAGAACGTCTGATTGAAGAAGAGGACGAATCCGATAACACCGAAGAACGCTCTCCGGTTGTCGTTGTTATGGGTCACGTTGACCACGGGAAAACTTCCATTCTGGACTACATCCGTCACGCCAACATCGCCGCAGGCGAAGCCGGCGGTATCACCCAGCACATCGGTGCATATCAGGTAACTTGCAACGGCAAGGAAATTACTTTCCTCGATACACCGGGACACGAAGCGTTCACCGCAATGCGTGCAAGAGGGGCAAATATCACAGATATTGCCATTCTGGTTGTCGCTGCCGATGACGGTATCATGCCGCAGACCGTAGAATCCATCAACCATGCAAAGGCTGCTGGCGTTTCCCTGATTGTTGCCATCAACAAGATGGATAAAGAAGGAGCAAATCCAGACCGGGTTAAGGAAGAACTCACCAAATATGATTTGGTTTGCGAAGACTGGGGCGGCGATGTTATGTGCGTTCCGGTTTCTGCAAAAACTGGCGAAGGCATTGACGAACTGCTCGAAGACGTGCTGCTGATTGCAGAAATGCAGGAACTCAAGGCAAACCCGAACCGCCGTGCAAAGGGTGCTGTCATCGAAGCTCGGTTGGATAAGGGCAGAGGTCCGGTTGCAACCCTGTTGGTTCAGAACGGGACACTGCACACCGGCGATGTTATTCTTGCCGGAACGAGTGTCGGAAAGGTTCGTGTCATGACCAACGACAAGGGTACAGTTGTTCACGAAGCTGGCCCGTCTGTTCCGGTTGAAATCACCGGTCTGGCAGAAGTTCCGGCTGCTGGCGATGTCTTTGACGTTGTAGAAGATGAACGTCTGGCAAAGACCCTCGTAGAACAGCGGAAGCATGAAGCAAAACAAGCAAAGTTCAGCGAATACCAGAAGGTAACGCTCGACAACCTCTTCAGTCAGATTGCTGAGGGCGAAATGAAAGAACTCGCCATCATCGTCAAGGCTGACGTGCAGGGTTCTGTAGAAGCTGTGAAGCAGTCCCTCGAAAAAATCCAGAACGATGAAGTTCGGGTTCGGGTCATCCACGGCGGCGTTGGTGCAATCAACGAAAGCGATGTCATGCTGGCGGACGCATCCAATGCCATTATCATCGGCTTCAATGTGCGTCCTGACCCGCTGGCAGAAGAAACTGCTGCCCGTGACCATGTCGAAATCCGTACCTATCGGGTTATTTACGATGCCATCGAAGACGTGGAAACTGCTATGAAGGGCATGCTTGCTCCGAAGTTCCGGGAAGTTGTTATGGGTCGGATCGAAGTGCGTCAGGTCTATAAAATCTCCAGCGTTGGTGCGGTTGCCGGTGCGTATGTCCTCAGCGGTAAAGTTACCAGACAGTGCCAGATTCGTGTCGTTCGGGATGGCATTGTCATTGCAGAAGATAAAATGTCCAGCCTGAAGCGGTTCAAGGATGATGTAAAGGAAGTTACCGAAAGCTACGAATGCGGTATTACGCTCGAAAAGTTCCGGGACTTCAAGGAAGGCGACATCTTTGAAGCCTTCATCATGGAAGAATATCAGGACTAATTCAGAAAAATAGAACGATCTCTGGAAATGCAGCAGCGTTCGCTGCATTTCTCCGCCCCTGATTTGAAAAAAGGAGGCATTTTCTTATGGCAAACTATAAAACCAGTCGGACAGAAGAAGACATCCTGCGAGAACTCACCGCCCTGCTGCGGGAACTCAAAGACCCCCGTATCGACCCCCTTTTGACCATCGTTCGGGTGGAATTGTCTAACGATATGTCGAACTGTAAAGTCTATGTTTCCAGCTTATCTGGCATCGAAACGGCGAAAACCTCCTGCATCGGTCTGGTCAGTGCGACCGGATTCCTTCGGCGGGAACTGTTTCATCGCCTCAAGCTGCGGAAATCTCCGGCGCTGCACTTCATTGCAGACCATTCCATTGAACACAGTGCAGAAATCAACCAGAAATTGCATGACCTGCATTTAGAGGACATTGAGGAGTAAGATATGAACATTGCAGAAACAGCTGCCCAGCTGCAAACCATCCAGCAAGCCATGATCCTCATCCATCAAAGTCCGGACGGCGACTGCATCGGCAGCGGTTACGCACTCGCTGCCCTGCTCCGTCAAATGGGCTGCCATGCAGTGGTGCGGTGCAGCGACCCGATTCCAGAACGCTATGCCTTTCTGGCAGTTGAAGAAACACCGGATACCGTTGACGAAAATGCTGCTGTCATTCTCTCGGTCGATGTCGCAGACCGCAAATTGCTCGGCGACTTGGACGAACCCTATGGCGGACGAGTTGCCCTTGCGATTGACCACCACATCATGCACCGCTCCTTTGCAAAGGAATGCTGTCTGTATCCAAAAGCAGCTGCTGCCTGTGAAATCGTCTATGCAATTGCAAAGGAACTGCCTGTGAAACTCACGCCCCAGATTGCCACCTGCTTGTATACGGGCATGGCAACCGATACGGGCTGTTTCCAGTTCGACAACGTAACCCCGCACACGCTGCGAATCGTTGCCGACCTCATGGAACAGTTCCCGGAAATCCACTATGCGTGGATTAATCGGGCAATGTTTGCTGTGAAAAGTATGGGCAGACTGCGAGTGGAACAAAAACTCATCGACCAGCTGCATACCAGCTGCAACGGAAAATGTGTGATGATTTGCATCACGCTGGCATTCATGGAACAGTATGGTCTAGACCCGCTCGACCTCGATGGTCTGGCAGGATTTCCGCTACAGGTCGAAGGAGCAGAAGTCGGCATTACCCTCAAGGAACGAGACCCCAATGTCTTTAAGGTTTCCATGCGTTCCGCTCGTACTGTAGACGTTGCTGCCATCTGCAAGGAATTTGGCGGCGGTGGTCACATCAAGGCTGCCGGCTGCCTCATTGAAGGCACAGCAGAATCCGTCATGCAACGGCTGCAAACAGCAGTAGAGAGGAGCTTGGCGGAATCATGAACGGCATTCTCTGTATGAATAAACCGCAGGATTTTACCTCGTTCGATGTCATCGGAAAGCTGCGTGGCATTCTGCATATGAAACGGCTCGGACACACAGGAACACTCGACCCAATGGCAACGGGCGTACTGCCAATTTTGGTCGGAACTGCAACAAAAGCCTGCGACATCCTGCCGAATCAGGACAAGACCTATCAGGCAACCGTTGTTTTTGGCAAGGCAACCGATACGCTCGACATCTGGGGAAAGCCCCTTCAAAACTATCCGGAACAGCACGTCACAGAAGCAGCACTTCGTGCCATACTGCCGGAGTTTCTCGGCGATATTACCCAGCTGCCACCCATGTATTCTGCGGTTTCCGTCAACGGAAAACGGCTGTATGAACTCGCACGAAAGGGCGAAACCGTCGAACGTCCCACCCGTACTGTGCACATTGATGCTATTACGCTGGACGCTTTTGACGAAACGCAACAGACTGCAACACTGACGGTTTCCTGCGGAAAAGGAACGTATATCCGGACGCTGCTCTCTGATATTGGGCAGCGGCTCGGCGGCGATGCGGTGATGACTGCTCTGACTCGGACAGCTGCCTGCGGCTATCCGTTGCAAGACTGCCTGACCTTTGAGCAGGTTGCCGCTGCAATGGCAGACGGCACACTCGAAGAACACCTGCTCCCAACGGATTCGCTGTTCTCATCCTATCCGAAATTGCGACTCAATGCCGCACAGGAACGGATGTTCTGCAACGGTGTCAAATTGGATTTAAATCGGCTGCGAAATCTCCAGCCTGACCAAGACATCTATACCGTCTACGGGGCAACTGGTACGTTCTTAGGAACGGCACTTGCCGACCGTACCCAACAGGAATTGCGAATTGGAAAACGGTTCTGATTCGCATTCCCCTATTTTTTGAAATTCCCAACGAAAAGAGGTTTTCCCATGCTCCAACCTGCTTCCGCCGTGGCACTGGGCTTATTTGACGGTGTTCACATCGGACATCGTGCCGTCTTAGCGGCAGCCGTTGCCTGTCAGGCAGACGGTTTGACTCCGGCTGCTTTTACGATGCAGACCACTTCTGTCCGCATTAAACGGGGTGAACCGCTCCGCTATCTCTATCCGGACGACACCAAACAGCAGCTTTTAACGGCTGCTGGGATTCAGACCGTTGTCAGCCCGCCGTTTCCGGAGATTGCAGCGATGGACGGTGAAACCTTCTGTCGGGTCTATCTCCACGACCAGATGCACGCAAAAAAGCTCTTTTGCGGCAGGGATTTTCGATTTGGCAATCGGGCTGCATGGGGCGTTGCCGACTTGGCAGCGTTCGGCGAAACCTTTGGCTTTACGGTCGAACTGATTGACGCTGTGGAACAGGATGGAGCGGTCATTTCCTCCAGCCGGATTCGACAGCTGCTGTTAGATGGCGAAATCCAACAGGCAAACCGCCTGCTCGGTACACCATTCCAGATCTCCGGCATCATTCAGCATGGGGCTGCCCTCGGCAGAACCATTCAGTTCCCGACCATCAATCTTTCCTTTGCTCCGGAACAACTTGTGCCACTCTATGGCGTTTATCGGGCAAAGGTCTATTTGAAAGACGGCAGCGTCTGGAACGGCGTGACCAACATCGGTACAAAGCCAACCGTTTCCAATGCCTGCATTCCAGTTGCGGAAACCCATTTATTAGGCTTTCAAGGGGATTTATACGGGCAGTTCTGTCGAATCGAACTGCTGGACTTTCTGCGGAAAGAACAAAAGTTCTCCGGTCTGGACGAGCTGAAAGCTGCCATTGCGGACAACATCCGCACCGTACAAGCTGCCTGCAAGCAGTAAAGCCCAGTACTCCCCCACATTATCATTATACCTATATTTATCAAACGAAAGGAAGTTTTTTCTCATGGAAAAACGTGTCAGAACACGATTTGCACCAAGCCCGACCGGCTATATGCACATCGGCAACCTGAGAACCGCTCTGTATGCCTATCTGCTGGCAAAAAAATATGACGGCGACTTTATTCTCCGAATCGAAGATACCGACCAGGAACGGTATGTCGAAGGGGCGGTTGATATCATCTATAACACCCTCCGCATTGCTGGCTTGAAGTGGGACGAAGGCCCGGATATCGGCGGCCCAGTTGGCCCTTATGTGCAGTCTGAACGGATGGGCATGTTCAAGGGCTATGCAGAACAGCTGGTCAAGAGCGGTCACGCTTACTACTGCTTCTGCGGCAAGGAACGGCTCGAAGAAGTCCGGAAGATTCAGGAAGCTTCTCACATCGCCCCGATGTATGACCGGCACTGCCGGAATCTGACACCGGAAGAAATTCAGGAAAAGCTCGATGCTGGTGTTCCGTACGTCATCCGCCAGAAGATGCCGCTCGATGGCACAACCACATTCCACGATGAAGTTTACGGCGATATTACTGTAGAAAACAGCACCCTCGATGACCAGATTCTGATTAAAACCGATGGCATGCCGACTTACAACTTCGCAAATGTTGTAGACGACCATCTGATGGGCATTACACATGTCATCCGTGGTAACGAATATCTTTCCTCTGCTCCGAAGTATAACCTGCTCTATCAGGCATTCGGCTGGGATGTTCCGGTTTATATTCACTGCTCTCCAGTCATGAAGGACAAGACCCATAAGCTTTCCAAGCGGAACGGCGATGCCTCCTTCCAAGACCTGCTCGAAAAGGGCTATCTGCCGGAAGCCATCATCAACTTTATTGCTCTGCTGGGCTGGGCTCCAACTGGTGAACAGGAAATCTTCACCATGGATGAACTGATTCAGGCGTTTGAAATCTCCGGTATCAGCAAATCGCCAGCACTGTTTGACCCGGTTAAGCTGAAAGCCATCAACGGCGAATATATCCGCAAGATGACACCGGAAGCTTTTGCAGAAAAAGCCATTCCGTACATCCGTCAGGTGGTTCACAGCGAAACCGCAGACCTGCAGCTGCTCTGCCACGTTTTACAGCCAAGAACCGAATTGTTCACCGACATTCCGGAACAGGTGGATTTCATTGATGCCCTGCCGGATTATGACGTAGAACTGTATCGCCACAAGAAGATGAAAACCACACCGGAAACCGCCAAGGAAGCCCTCGCTGAAATCCTGCCGGTTCTGGAAGGCATTTCTGACTGGACAGTAGACAGCATTCATGCTGCTGTTTTCGCAAGAATCGGCGAACTCGGCGTGAAGAATGGCTGGATGCTCTGGCCGCTGCGGACTGCCCTCTCCGGCAAGCCGTTTACACCGGGCGGCGGCATTGAACTCTGTGCCATTTTGGGCAAAGACGAAACCCTCAAGCGGGTTCAGGACGGTATAAACCGCCTTTCGTAAGATTATCACAGCATTTTCACAATATCCGACTATAATCATTCGGGAGTCGATTGAAAAAGGGGCTGGGGATGCACCCTTGCTCCTTTTTTTGCCGACTCTAAATGAAAAACAGCTGCAATCTCCTTGCAGCTGCATCAAAATAGGGAGGTCTTCTTTTCGCATGATTACGGTAAATCATCTGACCAAGCGTTACGGCAGTCACCTTGCAGTCGATGACATCAGCTTCACCGTACAAGATGGTGAAATTGTGGGCTTTTTAGGGCCGAACGGTGCCGGAAAATCCACCACAATGAACATGTTGACCGGTTACATCAGCTCTTCTTCCGGAGAGGCTCTGATCAACGACATCAACATTCTGGACAATCCCATCCAGGCAAAACGGGAAATCGGCTACCTGCCGGAACTGCCACCACTCTATCAGGAAATGACCGTTATGGGCTACCTGCGGTTCGTCTATGACCTGAAAAAGTGCAAACTCCCCCGCAAAGCACACCTCACTGAAATCTGCAACCTCTGCAAAATCAGTGATGTGCAAGACCGCATCATCAAGAATCTGTCCAAAGGTTACCGGCAGCGTGTCGGTCTGGCACAGGCTCTCGTTGGCAATCCGCCCATCCTGATTCTCGATGAACCGACTGTTGGTCTTGACCCAAAACAAATGATGGAAATCCGAAACCTGATTAAGCGGCTCGGAAAACGACACACGGTTATTCTCTCTTCCCACATCCTGTCGGAAATTCAGGCAGTCTGTGACCGGGTCATCATCATCAACAAGGGCAAACTGATGGCAGATGGTGCAATTGACACTCTCGCACAGTCCATGTCCCAGAACCACCGTCTCAAGGTACGGCTGGATGGTGCAGAAGCAGACGTTTTACAGGCTCTGCGTGCAATTCCAGGCGTGGCAAAGGTACAGCAGTCCACACAGCTCGAAGCAGGCTTGTTCGATTACGAAATCGAACCGAAGAACAACGCCGACCTGCGAAAGGCAGTCAATGCCGTTGCACAGGAACACGGCTGGAACATCTACCGCATGGAAAGCGGTCTGCTGACACTGGAAGACATCTTCCTCAAGGTGACCATGGGCGAATGGACACCGGAACAAACAACTACCAAGCCGGATGCTGAACCTGCTCCGGCAGCAAAACAACCCGACACCAAACAAGAGGAGGCAAAGTAACATGGGAGCGATTTATCGGAGAGAGTTGGGGTCTTTCTTCAACTCCGCCATCGGCCCGGTCTTTCTGACGGTATTCTATCTGGGATCGGGTGTTCTGTTCTGGCTGTTCTGTCTGAACTATGCCCGTACAGATATGAGTAACTATTTTGCATGGATGCGGTTGGTCATGGTTTTGATTCTGCCGCTGCTGACGATGCGTTTACTTTCGGAAGAACGTGCACAGAAAACCGACCAAGGACTCTTGACCGCACCGGTTTCCCTCGGCGGCATTGTCCTCGGCAAGTATTTTGCCGCCCTGACCGTCTATGCAATGGGCATTGCCATTGTCTTTGTCTATGCCATTCTGCTGAGCTTCTTCGGCACGGTTGCATGGTCGATTGTCTTTTCCAATTTTATCGCCCTCTTCCTCATGGGAGCGGCGTTCATGGCAATCACCCTGTTTTTGTCTGCATTCACAGCAAACCAGTTCATCGCCTATGTTTTGGGCATTGTTTCTCTGGTTGTCCTCTATATGATCGATTACCTGAGTGGAACAGTTTCCAGCAGTGCAGATTCTCTTTCCAGCAAAAGTACTGTCCTCAGCACCCTTGTGGGCTGGCTCGGCAATGCAATGGAATCGGTTTCATTCTTCAGCCGCATTTATGACTTTACTTATGGACTGTTTAACCTGTCCAGCGTTCTGCTCTATATCAGCACGGCGGTTCTGTTTAATTTCTTTACCGTCCGGGTATTTGAAACCAGACGTTGGCGGTAAGAAGGAGGCTGAAAACGATTATGGAACAACAGGATGCAAAGCTGATCAAACAAAGACAGCGGAAAAAGAAGATGAAATACGGCGGTATTGCGTTTGCCATTACTGTCATTGTCACAGCAATTGTGATTTTAGTGAATGTTGTTGTCGGCTTATTGGTGGAACGATATCCGAACGCCAAAATCGACCTGACATCATCCAACTTGTACGAAGTTTCGGATGAAACCATTGACTATATCAAAAATCTCACCGAACCCGTTGAAATTGCCGTTTCCAGCGAGGAAAGCACCTTGGAAAAGGACTCCTATCTGAAGATGGTAACGGAACTGCTGAAAAAATATCAGGGCTATTCCAGTGAAATCGAAGTAACTTACTTCGACACCACCAAAGATCCGGATATTCTCTCAAAGTATCAGAGCAAGTACAGCGGTACGATTAGTTCTGATAATGTCATTGTTTGCAGCGGTGACCGTGTAAAGGTATTCCCACTGTCTGACTTCTTTGACATGGATCAGGATAAGTTGCAGTATTATTATTATGGACAGGTTTCCCTGTCCGAATGCATCACCGCATTCAAGGGCGAACAGTCCCTCACCAACGCCATCATGAACGTTACCGATGCAAACCCGCAGCGAGTTGGCTTTATCGGCACTTCTAACGGCAACACCATCTACAGCCCGACACAGGGCAACCAGTATGCTGCCAAGGTTCTGAGCACGCTGCTGGACGACAACGGCTATGATGTTACACAGCTGGATATGGTCACCGATACCATTTCTCCAGATGACTATGATTTGCTGGTACTGCCAGCTCCGGTCAACGACCTCACGGTCGATGCCATCGACAAGCTGGAAACCTTCCTGCACAATGACGGCAACCTCGGCAAACGGTTACTCTACATCGCCGACTTTACACAGGGCAACACCCCAAATCTGGACGCATTCCTGAAGGATTGGAACATTGTGGTCGATAACAGCTATGTCATTGACGACAACTCCAGCACCCAGCAGGCAGTTACCTTGCTCGTTGCTGGCAATCAGAGAATGTATGCCCCCATCGTCAACCAAGTCAGCAGCGACTACAGCAGCGGACTTTCTAACACTTCCCTGCCGATCATCGCTCCGGTTTCCCGTCCGATTCTCACCAGAGATGCCAACAATGGCAGAGTGGTCACCGACCTGCTGGATACCGCAGATTCTGCTTACTGCGTTCCGCTGAATCTCGATAGCAACTCGGAACGGGCAGAAGCAGCTTGGGATGCACAGAACGGCGTTACCACCACCGAAGCAACCGAGGAAACCACGGAAGAAACAACCACCACTACAACCTTTGATGCTGCCAATGCAGAACGCAGCAGCTATTCTGTCATGGCATTCTCTCAGAATCAGGTCGCACAGGATAATGGTCAAATTGAAAGTGATGTCATGGTCATCGGTTCGATGGGTTACTTCGATTACTACGTTGCACAGGATACCTCCTATAACAATGCGGATTACTTCATCAGTGCACTGAACACCATTTGCGGAAAATCTGACAACATCGTCATCACTGCAAAGGATATGAACATCACTTCGATGAATGCAACTGCTTCTCAGATGAAGTTGCTCACAACGGTTGTTTTAGTTCTCTTCCCGGCAATTACGATTGTGATTGGAATTGTCATCTGGGCACGCAGAAAGAGCCGCTAATTGCAGAAAGGATGGCGTGACCTATGCAAAAACGAATGATTGGTGTGATTTGCGGGGCTGCCGTTGTGGTACTGCTGGCTGGCAGTGTTGTCTTGCTGACCCGTCCGTCTGGCAAGGAGGACAGCAGCAGTGATGCCACTGCTGCTACCACACAATCCGCAGAAGACCTCGCAGCATTGACACTCTCGGACGAATCCGCAGACAATGTGAAACAGATTTCTGTTACCAACGCAACCGGCAGCTATGAAGTAGTTCGGGTCAAGGCAGAAAAGACCACCACCGCAACGGATGCAACAGATGCAACGGATTCTACTGCTGCAACAACAGGAACGGAATCGGCAGACTTCCGGATTTCTGGCTGGGAGGATATTCCCACCAACGAATCCCTGCTTGGAACACTTGCCAACAACACCGCCAGCCTACAGGCTGACCAGTGTGTGGAAGAACACGCAACCGACCTCGACAAGTTCGGGCTGGGCAAGGATGCCACACAAGTCAGCATGCAGTTCGATGATGGAACGACCTTTGCGTTCCGCATCGGCGGCAGCGTTTCCGGTGCAAGCTGCAATTATTTCGCTTTGGCAGACAGTGATACGGTTTATGCCGTTAAGACTTCCCTGCTGGCAAACTTCAGCAAGGCAGACACTGACTTTTTGGCTACAACCGTGCTGGAAAAGCCGGATGACGACAATATGCCAACCATCAACACCGTTACCATCGAACGGAAAGACCTCGATACGCCGATTATCCTCGAACATCGGGACACCAGCAATGATGGCGAAAGCGGCAACACCCAGTCCACCCACAAGATGACCTCCCCGATTTCTGCTTATTTGAGCGTAGAACGGTCTAAGGATGTCATTGAGGGATTGTTTGGCTTGTCTGCCAGCAAAATTCTGGCTGTTCGTCCGAGTGAACAGGATTTGGAGGACTACGGCATTTCTGACCCGTTCGCAACCCTGACGCTGGAATGCGAAGGCGGCACGACTTACACCCTGAAAATCGGCGATGTTGTCACCGAGGCTGACGACATTTCTACCGATGACAGTACCGCAACCACTTCCACTGCAACCACTTATTATCCGGTACAGCTGGATGATGGCAATGTGATTTATGCGATTGCTGCGGATAAATGCCCGTGGGCAACCATTACTCCGACCGGTCTGGCTTCCAAGCTGATTTTCACCACCTATGTTTGGGACATCAGCGAGCTGGATGTTACCGTAGACGGCAAGAAAACCACATTTGAAAACAGCGGTACAGATAAGGACACTGCTTCCATCACCAGAGATGGCAAGTCGGAAATTGACACTGAACGCTATCGGCAATTCTATGCCTTCCTGCTGCAAACCACTGCGGAAGAAGTGGTTTTGGGCGATGCTCCAACCGGAACACCGGATGCAGAAATCCACTACAAGACTTCTGATGGCAGCGAAGACCGTACCGTTGCATTCTATCAAATCGACGACTTCAATTGCTATATCACTGTAAACGGTGAACTAAGCTTCCAGTGTCGGTCTTCTTATCTGGATGCCCTGCGGCATAATCTTGACATCTTCGATACAGATGAAGACTTCCAGACCTCGTGGCAGTAAGTTCTCCGCCCAAACAATAGACACAAACCAAGTTACACAAAGAAAGGATGGGTATCGTGGAGCAAAACTTTCTCTTTTACAAAGGCTATCCGTTGGTACGTTCCGGCGATTGCTTTTACTATGGCTATATGTGTGAGCCGCACGTCATTATGATTCGTGTCACCAAGAAAGATACCAGCGGTGTCATTCCGATTGCCAGCGAATTACAGGTCTATGATTTGTCCACCGATGAAAACAAAAGTCTCCGAACTGCCAAGCGACCGTCCTTGTATGCAGCATTGGACTTAGCAGCTACCTGGCTTTCCCGTGGATTGCCGGACGAGCAAAAGCAAAACGCCTAACGGCAGCCCCGATTCTACAACCGTAAAAAGCCGCACAGCGGAAGAGATTTTCTCTCCGCTGTGCGGCTTCTTTTTGTGTCATTTTTTATGACTAGAATTTTTAATTTTCGCTTTCGCTGGTGGTGGCTTCCGTTTCTGTTTCTGTATTGGTTTCATCGGTTGCTGTGTCAGTTGCATCGGTTGTATCTGTCGAATCGGATGCATCTCGAAGTTGCACGGTATTCAGAATTGCACCGGAATCTTTCAAAACCGGACTCGTTCCGGTATAGTTTGCAAACGTCATAGCATACGGCATATCGTTCACATAGAACAAAACCGACAGATTCACTTTCTGGGCGGTATCTACACTTGCGTCCGTTTCCGGAGAATAGGTAATCGCATAGGCATCCGTTCCCAGCAATTCGTTCCAAACCTCAGAGAAAACCGTCTGTCCCTTTGCAAGGTTCTGTCCAAGATTTTTCAGCAAGTCTTTTTCATCTGTTCCGGTGATTTCCAGTTCATCTTCTGGAAAACACTGTATCGTCAGTGAACCAGAACCATCGTTCGGATACCAGACAACCAGATTTTCTACGCTCAAATTACCCCAGCCTGCTGGCACTTGAAACGCAATGTCCTGAAAAGGAATCAGGGTTGGGTCAAGTTCTTCCTCCTGCGGCATCAGTGCTTCGATGTCCACGGTTGTGGTCACTTCGGTGGATGTTGTTTCCGCAGTGGTGACAGAAGAAGCCGTATCTGCGGTGGAAGATGATGTATCTTTATCGCTGCATCCGGCAGCAGTCAGCAGCAGCATCAGGGCTGCAGCGGCAGCCAATCCTTTTCTCATCATGATAGGGTACATCCTTTCCTGTTATTTATCGGTATTGATATAAGACCAGTAGCCCTTTAAGTATCCGCATCCAGAGATGATCGTCAGAATGGTGGAAATCCAGAGCAATCCATTCAAGCCCCAAGTCTTGACCGCTTCCGGAATCGCACAGTTGAAATCCCCTGTCAGCGAACAGTAAATTAAGATGGCAACAATCGTCACCATGGTAAACGCTGTTTTCAGCTTGCCCCAGATGCCAGCAGCAACTACAACGCCTTCGCTGGCAGTCAACATCCGCAAACCGGAAACCATAAATTCCCTTGCTACGATAATCATCACTGGAATCGCTGAAATCTGCATTTCGTCCAGCTCGATAAATGCCAGCAGGGCAGTAATGACCAGCACTTTATCTGCCAGCGGGTCGAGAAATTTCCCGAAGTTTGTTACCAAGCCCCGTGCACGGGCAATCTTTCCATCCAAGGCATCTGTAATCGATGCTGCGGCAAAGACTACCAACGCCAACAGAAAATGATAGGGAATTGCTCCAATGTACAGGAAAATCAAAAATACTGGAATTAGCAGTACTCGCAGACAAGTCAGCTTGTTCGGCAAATTCATGCTTCTTCTACCTCCTCTGCCAGCAGGTCATAATCCATCGTATCAAAGACTTCTACCTGTACATAGTCACCGCACTGGTGTTCCTTCGTCCGGCGGATGAAGATTTTTCCGTCAATCTCCGGTGCATCTGCCCGTGTTCTGCCAAAATAGCAGCCTGCCCACGGGTCAAAGCCTTCAATGACCGCTTCCATCTGTGTGCCGATTTTTGCAGCATTCTTTTCTGCGTGCAATTCTGCCTGCTGCTGCATCAGGATTTCTGCCCGATGTTCCCGGGTTTCTTCGTCAATCTGGTCTTCGTATTTGGCAGCGGCTGTTCCCTCCTCTTCCGAGTAGGCAAAACAGCCCAGCCGGTCAAACTGCATATCCTGCACGAAATCCCCCAGAGCGTTGAACTGCTCTTTCGTTTCGCCCGGGAAGCCAGTAATCAATGTGGTTCGCAGGGTGACATCCGGCATTTTCTCCCGAATCTTTGCAATCAGATTCCGCAGCATCGTTTCATTGCCCGGGCGATACATCCGGCGGAGAATTTCCCCGTCACAATGCTGAATCGGAATATCCAGATATTTTACAATCTTTTCTTCTGCTGCCATCACATCGAGCAGTTCGTCTGTAATCCGTTCCGGATAACAGTACAGCACCCGCACCCAATGCACCGTTGGAATTTCACAGAGGGCTTTCAGCAGCTGCGGCAGGCGGGATTCTCCATACAGGTCTTTCCCGTACTGCGTGGTATCCTGTGCAATGACAATCAATTCCGTTACGCCACGTTCTGCAAGCCGGTTGGCTTCTTCCAGCACTGCTTCCATCGGTATGCTGCGGTATGGGCCTCGAATCTTCGGAATTGCACAGTAGCTGCAACGATTGCTGCATCCCTCTGCAACCTTTAAATAGGAGTAGAACGGCAGCGTTGTAATAATCCGGTCGCCCATCAACTCTGCATCGCTTTTCGGAGCAAATTGCACCACTCTGTCTTCCTTCAGAACCGATTCCAGAATCGAAACAATGTCTTTCTGGTCGCCGATTCCAACAACAGCATCCACTTCAGCAAACTGATCTGCAACTTCTTCCTGATACCGTTCGGTCAGGCAGCCCGTCAGAATGATTTTCTGAATCGTGCCCTCTGCTTTCAGTTCTGCCAGTTCCAGAATCGTTTCAATTGCTTCTTCTTTTGCCGACTGAATAAAACCACAGGTGTTGACAACCACAACATCTGCATCGCCCGGTTCTTTGACCAATGTATAACCATGTTTCCGGAGTTTAAACAGCATTCGCTCGCTGTCTACCAAGTTTTTTGAACATCCAAGGGATACCATCCCTACACGAATTGGCATATTCATAACCGCCTTTCTGCTTGCGTTTTTCTGAAAAAATGGCTGTGAAAGAGTTCACAGCATACTTATCATTTAGTATACCATGAAACCGACTATGTGTCAAGAATCAGAAATTGGGATATCCAATTTTTAGCAAGCCTGTTGAAAGGTTGAAAGAATTGTTGAAACTCGCTATTTTCACTGAAATTTTCCCCTATTTTTCGTCTTTTTTAACAAAAATCATTTTTTTTGAAAAAAAGCTTGACTTTTTGCCGTTTTTGTAGTATACTATAAAAGTCGCAGAAATGAAATGTGTTCTGCTTGGATCTGTTGATGACAGGTGGCGGCATAGCTCAGTTGGCTAGAGTACTCGGTTCATACCCGATTGGTCGCTGGTTCGAATCCTGCTGCCGCTACCATTCCTGGCCCGTTGGTCAAGAGGTTAAGACACCGCCCTTTCACGGCGGAATCATGGGTTCAATTCCCGTACGGGTCACCAACAACACATCTTGCTTGCACGTTTTTTTCTGCGATTTTTCGGCCCGTTGGTCAAGCGGTTAAGACACCGCCCTTTCACGGCGGAATCATGGGTTCGATTCCCGTACGGGTCACCACACACAAGGCTCAGAAATGACGTTAAATCGCCATTTCTGAGTTATTTTTTTACCCTGATACGGCTTCTGTCCTTTACTTGTCCTTTATACAGCTTTGGACTGTCCTTTGGAGCCGTTGTCCGTGTCGTGCTTTTTGAAGTCAAGCACTGATGCGATAGCATCTCCTGCTCTCGCCTGAGCCTGATTGAACACATGACAGTAGATAGAAGTCGTTGTAGTTATCGTCGAGTGACCTAACGCTCCTGACACGGTGGCTGCGTCCACGCCCTCATTGATGAGAGCCGAGGCATAGAAGTGTCGTAGGGAGTGTATATCACAGAAACGGAAATTGTTTTCCTCACAGAATTCTTTGAGCCAGAAATACGGTGTGTTATTGTTCATCGGTCTTCCGTCCCACTTTACGAACAGGCGGTCGTAGTCCTGCCATTTCGTACCGAGCTTCTCACGCTCCTCGTCCTGTTCCGCTTTATACTCACGGAGCAAGTCCATGACGCTCTGAGGAAATTTCAGCGAACGCTGAGACTTCTTTGTCTTAGTGGTGTCGGTGTAGATGCCTTTAGAAGCGGTGTAATTGCTCGTCCTGCGGACGCTGATAACGTTATGCTCCCAGTCAATGTCCTTCCATTCAAGACCGAGCATTTCTCCACGTCTGAATCCGCTGTATATCGCCAAAGTAAAGAAAGTGCGGTATTTCAGCGGTGCGGTTTCAAGGAGCTGAAAGAGCTGTGCGACTTCTTCGAGAGTGTAGATGTCCTTCTCCTTCTTCTCACCCTTCGGAACGGTAACACGCTTGCAGGGATTGTCGGTGAGCATTTCCATCTTCACAGCGTAGCTGAACACATCGCTGATGAAGCTAAGATGATGAACGGCTGTCTTTCTCGACAGCGGTCTGCCGTTTTTCAGGCTTTTGCCGTTAAGTGCCAGATCGTTGATGAACTGCTGAATATGACGGCTGGTGATCTTGTCAAGTCGCAAATGACCGATAGCAGGGTAAACCCTCACGGTGAGCTGTTTCATACGCTCATAGGACGTATTTCTGAGGTTGAGCTTTGCATATTCCTCAAACCACTGCTCGGCAAAATCCTGAAACTTGATATTTGCAGTGACCTGACCTTTCATGCACTTGTCCTCAAAGAGGATCGCCTGCTTCTGAAGCTCCTTCTCGATCTGCTTCTTGTTCATACCGTCCGCAGGCTTCCATGTCATGGTCTGCACGACCTGATTACCTGATGTATCATATCCGCAGGAAACTCTGATCTGATAGGAGTTTCCTCTTTTTCTTATCGTAGCCATAAGTTGATTCCCTTTCTGTCAACATAGATTTTATGGCATACTCCTGTTACTCTAATGTTAGCGCACTATCTGGCTTTTGTCAAGAGTTTTTTCTATCTTTTTCGGGAGTATGCCGAAATCTATGTCCTTTGTTCTATGGTGTTTGTGGTTTTTCTGTCTATTGACGCTCAAACAGCGTAAAATCGCCGTTCTCAGCATACAGACTTACTTGTTGGCTGTCTGTCCGTTGAAGTAGGCATGCAAGTCAGCCTTGTTGATAAGCATCTTGCCACGCTGACCGTCTCCGGCTCTCATGTAAGGAAGCTTACCCTGGGCAATGAGCTTGCGGACAGTATGCTCGGACAGCCCCTTGACAGCTTCGGTACACTCACGGACGGTGAGCATCTCCACTGCATCGGGCTTGACCTCAGACACCTGTTCGGAATCATTGGCTTCGATAAGTTCGCTCAGGATATTTACGAGCTGAGCGATAAGCTCGTTCTTTCTGTTTGTTGTCATATTGACCTCCTTAGCAGGTACTTCCCCTGCTTTCTCTCTTGTGTATATATTTATTCCAGTCCCCACGATTTTTTCTTTTTGCGGGACTGAGCTTCTAACTGTTGCTGTTCCTGCTCTCTCTGCTTTTCGGCTTCAACAAGCCTTTTCGCCTGTGCGACAGCTTCGGGAGCAATGCTCTCGACCTTACGATATACAGCCATTACCGAATTGTACTTGTTGGTCAAAGCACTCTTTTCGCTTGTCAGCTTCTGCACCTGAGAGGAAAGTGATTTCGATTTTGCCTGTTCATCGGCATAGAGCTTATCGAAATTCTGCTGATTGACACGCAGATCGTATATCGTCAGGTCAGCCTTGTGTGCTTTATCCTGTGCCTTTATAACCAAATCTTCCATTTTGTCAACAACGCTTTTGATACCGTCTTTATGTTTCATAATGGAAACAGGGCTTTTCAGCATATCACGTAGTTCACCGTGGTATTCGCTAAACTGCATTTCAAGCTGACGGTCTTTCTCCAAGTCAGGCAGGAAGCACAGAATAGACTGACTTTTCTGCTGTTGTTTTTCATAATCCTCCTGTGCTTTGCTGACCTTTGCTTTGACCTCGGATAACTCCGCTTCGCTGTCCTCCAGCTTATGCCCCTGCTCGATAAGGTCGGCAGTCACTTCACGAACTTGCTGCTGTGTCTCACCGAGGAGCTTCTGCTGTTCTTCGAGCTGAGTTTCAGTCGTTGAAAGCACCGCTTTTTTCACAGCAATCTGAGCTTCGACCTGGACATTTTGAAGTGCCAGCTCGTCAGCCTGTCGGCGCTGTTCCTTGTACTCCTCGACTTCAAGTGTACCTCTTGCCTTTTCAGGGGCAAGGGGCTTGATACCGTGTTCAAGACATATCTTATTCAGCACCTCAATTTCGGCAGCTCTCCAACGGGCAATAGCCTGCTTTCCTGTGCCGTAGCCCATCTCTTTGAGAGCCTGGGCGATACCGTTCTGAACGTCCTGCCCTCGTTTGTAGTGACCGACAGGAATGTAGTCGATATGCAGGTGCGGAGTGGCTTCGTCCATGTGCAGGACGGCGTTAAAAACGTAAAAGTTCGGATTGCGATTCCGGAAACCTTCCATGTACTCTTTCAGGCAATCCGCAACGAGCTGAAAGTCCTCAGTGCCGTATCCCGAATCTTCCATCTTGCCAATCTGCACAACGTCCTCATAGAAGCTCTTACGCTTGTCGGCTGCGGTGCGGACTGTATTACACGGCTTGACACCAAAGAGGTGTTCGTAATAGCTGCCGTGAACCTTCCTGTCGTTACGCTTCTGTTTTGCGTTATAACGCTCGGTGGATTCCTTGAAAAGCAGATCGTATGCTTCGCCTATCGGCTGACACACGAAAGTGATATTATCGGGTGTGCGGAGAGGGTCAACATTCGCCGCCATAAAATCCCTGTTATTGTGAGCCAGAGAACCGTGTCCCTGACCGAAAGATATTCTCTTTTCTTTCATAATTCGCCTTTCTTGTTCATTGGATTTTCTTTTTTCTCTCTACGAAATCCAATCAAAAAATCATAGGCATCAACTCCTTTCATGACCGCTGAGGCGGAGAGGGCTATCGCCAGCCCTGACGGGCAAATTTTCCCTGAACGACACAAGTGATGGTCGCAGGGAAAAAGCTGCGGAGCAGCGGTTACAACGGTGCGGCACATAGCGTAGTCTTGTGCGTGCGCCGCTTGTAACTCCGTAGTACTTGCGGCAGCATAAGACCGCCCCAAGAACTACTCCGCCCTGCGGGGCTATCCCTGACGGGAGAAAAACGGCTGTCAGAGCAGCCTGAAATGTGGGTACAACCATTCAAAAATCCGCATTACATTTTTTGAAAATCGACATATTGAATGCGATAATTTTCTGCAAAAATCTATGCTCAGATTCTGTAAAAAAGCATTCCTAAGAAATCAAAATGCTGCTGTTATGAAACTACTAAAAATGTAAACTTTTATAATATTCTCTTTACTTTTTCAGCCTGAGTATGGTATAATATATATATCCGAGAGCTTGCTCACGGAAATATTTTACGGAGGTGGATGCAAAATGAAGAAGCGATTCTTAATTGGGTACTCTGCCACCAAAGCTGTTGTGTAGATAGCATGTCTATTTATCGCAGCTGAGGCAGTGGTAGTTTGCCCTACACTCGCTTTTGTTATTTTACTCATTGCGTAGCTACAAAACGTTATCGATGCAGTAAAAGAACTCATACAAGTAGTTGCTGAAGACGAGTGACTACCAGGCTTCGCTGTAAAAGGCGGAGCCTTATTCTTTGCACAGAAACTTTTTAACTATTGAGACAATGATGATTTTGTTCAAAAAACATCAACCAACAGCAAGCAACATTTCAGCCTGTATTTTGCAAAAGTCGCAATACCGCACTTTCAATATCAGCCACCACAAAAACCACAAAATCCGGTAAAATCAGATGTTGGGATTCACATAGACCATCTGAGCTTTTTTATTGTTGGCGGAGATCACATCTTCATAAGCGACATAGCCGTACTCCGCAAGAGTATCGAGAGCAGAATAGAAGTCCTTTGCGTTCGGAAAAAGATTGCATCGGCAGGAGTGATATAACTCCGATTTCAGCCCCTGCCTGATCTCCTTCGTCTTGAACATCTGGATAATCTTCTCCGCCTTGACGATGTTCCCGTCAGGAGCATTGACGCTGAAACCGTATATCGCCTGATAGCGGTAGTAGTGAGCGAGGTTAAACGCTCTCAGCAGAGTATCGTGGTTCACACTTTCCTCGGACGGTTCGATACCACGGGAACAGCAATCAGCACAATGAAGAATGCAGGCTATCCGAAGTATCAGTCCATGAAACTTACCGCCCCAGTCCTGACAGCAGCACATGGACTGTTTTATTTCCTGCTCGATATAGTTATTACAGTATTCGATATACTCCTCGGAAGCGTGACGTGACAAATGCAATATCGTTTCATCGCCGCCCCAGTCTTTCTTTCCTTTCAAAAGCTGATGAATAAAATCGTGATACTGCTCCCTGACCTCTTTTGATATAGGTGCGGTATCATATCGCCGCTTTCCAACATCACTCTTGGCGAAACATGGAACGAAACGTGCGATAAGTCCGCTTGACCTGAAAGCTGTGTCTGTCCCATATATACGGCTGTCCTGCGAGAGCAACTGAAAGATAAGGACGGGGGATTTCCGTTCGCCCTCGGATAACTCTGTTGCAGATGTACTTCTCCCCGTTCCACGATTTAAGAAGTAAGTCAAGGTTCGGTACACCGCCGCTGTATTTGCCGTTGAAGTTGGAAAGCATTCCGGCTTCGTCCGAAATCATCAGCAGGGAATCATTCTCGCTCAGCTCGATCACAAGGGATTCGAGTGTAATATCGTCCACGGCGATACGGATAGGAGTTGTATTACGAATATTGTCAGCCTGCACACGGAGCTTTGCGATAGCTGCGGTGTCAGGCTCGTCCTCTTTCTCCATAGCCTTGACACGGGCTTCAATAGCTTTTACGTCCTGCTGTGCCTTGTACATCTCCTCACGGTGATCGTGATTGTACTTGCTCTCAAAGCTGTCGAACGGAGCTTTAATGAAGTGCATCACAGGACTTTTTCTTTCAGACGGCTGTGCTATTATGATAGAATACAGCACAGGCGGTTCGGTGTGGTCTGCTTTGCCTGCAAGCCTGTACAGACCTGTGAAGCAGTAGCCCACGGCTGAAAGCATCGCCGTCCCTGCCATTCCCACATCGGTGGACGTTGTGACCGAGATCGCTCCTGCCATATCCCGCAGGACAGACGGCAGAGCATCGAGCGGAAAAGGAATTGCATCATTCCTCTGCCGCAATGGTCGGGGTTCTCCCCATGAAATACTAATCATTTTGTCGGTTTCCTCTTTTTTGTAATTTTTCTTTTATTTCTCTTGACAGATTGCGTGTAATGTGCTATAATAAATCAAGAAATAACACGTTTCAATCTCTGAGATATATTATATACTACCTAAGTAGCATTTATCAAGCAAAAAATGATCAGAACGAGTTGAGTTCTGCCTTTTGCACAAATTGGAGGGACACAAAATGACTGTCTTTTGGAGAAAATACAATGAACTCTGCGATGAGAGAGGAATCAAACCGAGGACATTAGCCACAGAGCTGGGTATCTCGGCAGCGACCGTCACCAAATGGGTGAATGACGGTATGCCTAATCTCGAAATGATAACGAGGATAGCGGAATACTTCGATGTTCCGATAGATTATCTTATAAATGAGGACGATACGCCGATCATTCCCGAAGCTAACAAAAAGCGTAGTGTGTTCAAGTCGGTAAGCTCACTGTCACAGCGGTGGGTAAGCCTACGCCGTGGCAGTGAGATCAGCCTTGAAATGCAGTTAAAGATCATTCCCTATGTGAATTGTACGGTGCAGTTTCTCAATAATGATAAGTATATTGAGTACAGCCCCGAAGCCGAATACGATACCGAGCATTTGAAGGACACCGAAACGATCTTCGATATACTGGGCATTCTCGATCACTGTGCCGACACTGAGAGCTACCGCATTGTTCAGGTGCAGCTCTCACGCATCGTGCTGTATCACCTGAAAGAAAAAGGCTTTGACCGTGAAGTCCTCCGCACCGAGCATCTCGATCAGGAGAAAATGGAGTACCTCTACACAGGTAAAGAGGGCGGTAAGTCCCATAACTACGGACTTAACTTCTCGGATATGGACTTTCTCAGGGAGTTTACGGGGCTGAGTTATCAGGTGATGTTTACGGGGATTGAATGAATATATTATTCTTTTTGGAAAATCAAAATTTTTAACAGTGCATTCTTGAAGGTGCCAAAACACAAGTTCTGTTTTTGTGAAATTTAACATTTTTATTTAAAAGTTTCATATTCCTCTTGACATTTGGAACTAAAAGTGCTATAATTAAACAAATAAACAGGTAGAGTATTCTGCACTGTTGAAAGGAGGACTTGCTTTATGAAATACACTAAGCCCGTAGTATTGAAGCCTGGTCATGTAATGGGTGCTAAATGTGGAAGTGGTCCATGTGGCAGACCTTGTGACAAGAAAGCTGGATAAATACTACAATGAACATTCTGTAAGGTAAAAGGGTGCAGTATGACTGTGCCCTTTTATTGATATAGAGGTTACCTATGAGGTTTATTATATGTATTATAAGATAAATAACAACGTTATGTATCGTTTATATGATAGCTATGGATATATCACCGACAATACTATGTTTGGTTACCGCTATATGGATGATAAAACCATTTATCCTGGTGAAGAATATGTTTCTGAAAGCGGAGCAATTATGCTAAATGCTTTAAGTAAAGTTCCAAAGCATATTGATGACATCGTCAAGTATCTTCTTACTATATTTGTAGATGTAGATTATGCGGAATTAAAAAACGATACAATAGACTTTTTTAATTACTTTGTCGAAAAAGGCTTTTTAAGCTGTGGACACTCATTTGATGAATGTCAAAGGTGCATTGCATATGATGAAGAGCAACTGATCGATAATCATACGCCTATACTATCTGGCGATTGTTCAAATACTACTGTTTGTGAATTTGATTACCTAAGAAGTCTCCATATTGAAGTTGCAAATGAATGTAATGAGAGATGTATTCATTGTTATATTCCTCATGAATTCAAAACAAAAATGATGAACCCGACTCTTTTTTACAGACTTGTTGAAGAAGCCAGAGAGATGAATATGATTAACATTACAATCTCTGGTGGTGAGCCTTTGATGCATAAGGATTTCATAGGTTTTTTGAAAAAGTGTCGAGAACTTGATATGTCAGTGAATGTGCTATCAAATCTTACATTGCTTACAAATGAAATAGCAACTGAGATGAAAGCTAATCCTCTTCTTTCCGTTCAAACATCTATCTATTCTATGACGCCGTCAATACATGATTCCATTACAAAGATAAAAGGCAGTTTTGAACGAACAAAGGCAGCTCTGCTAAAATTGAAAGATTTAGGAATTCCCTTACAGATTTCCTGTCCGATAATGAAACAGAATTTAGATACATTTACCGATGTAATTTCGTTTGGAAAGGAAAATGGAATAGCTGTATCTGTTGATTATGTTATTTTTGCATCTTATGATCACTCAAATTGTAATTTGGCAAATAGACTGTCTTTAGAAGAAGTTGGACAAGCATTTGATAAACAACAATCGGAGCAATACATAGATGCTTTGCAAGAGTTGGCAAAAGAAAAGCTCATATTAAAGGGAGACGATTCAATTTGTACAATTTGTCAGTATTATATTTGTGTTTCTGCGGAAGGTAAAGCATTTCCCTGTATTGGCTGGCAGGAAAAGATTGTTGGAGATTTAAATAAACAATCATTGAAGGAAGTATGTGAACACTCAAAAGAAATAAAAGAACTTAAAATGATTAAAAGAAGTGACTTTCCAAATTGTGTAGAGTGCGAAAATAGAGGGTACTGTACAGTTTGTATGATGTCCAATTCAAATGAAAGTAAAAATAACGATCCATTTGAAATAAATGATTATCATTGTAAAGTTGCTGCTTTGATACATGATAAGGTTAATTTGTATCAAGCCGATAAATGATATTTTTACTAATATGAGGTTTTAATATGGAGAAAATTGTTATACGAGATGCTTATGAGAATAATCTAAAGCATATTGATTTGGAAATACCATTAAATGCTTTCACTTGTGTAACGGGTTGCTCTGGATGTGGCAAATCATCGTTAGTCTTTGACACGATATATGCTGAAAGTCAACGTGGTTTTCTTGAAGGAATGAGTGGGAATATTTATGGGGAAAAACTGATGAACAAGCCCAAAGTAGGTTCGATTGAAAATCTACGACCAGCCCTCAATATTTCACAAAATTACTATAATGTTAACCCTCGTTCTACAATCGGAACTACAACTGAAATATCATATTATCTACGTTCTTTATTTGCTATTATATGTGCCAATAACAATGAAAGAATAACAGAGAACATCTTTTCATCAAATAATCCCAAATCATTTTGCCCTCATTGTTCTGGTTTAGGCATTGAAACAGTTGTATCAAAAGCTCTTTTAATTCCTGATGAAAATAAAACGCTGCGTGAAGGAGCTATTCTCTTTTTCAAAGGAAGTCCCGAAGGTAAAGAGCAAAGATATTTAGAAGCTTTATGTGAGCAATATGGAATTGATATTAACAAGAAAGTTTCTGAGTTAACGCAAAAAGAATTGCACACCCTGCTTTATTCCGATGATAAGATCAAGTATAAACTTTCTTACAAAATAGGAAAAAGAAGAAAGCAATATTATGTATTCTTGCAAGGTGCTGTTCCTGCTATCATGGAAAGAGCTACTCAAACAGATAATTCGCTATCCTCGGTTGTATATTCAAAGTATATGGAAGACGTTCCGTGTCATGTATGCGGAGGAGCGAAGCTGAGGAAAGATGTATTAGATTATAAGATCAACGGTCTGAATTATTATGAAGTAGAGAATATGGAGTTATCTGCATTAAATAGTTGGCTAAAGGAGTTTAATTACGATAAGGTATTAAAAACAAAGAAAGAACTTGTTTCTCAGCTCATTTCAAGTATGCTTCGCAAAATCAGTTCTCTTATTCAGTTGAATGTTGGTTATTTGTGCTTGAATCGCACCATTCCGTCTTTATCTGGTGGAGAACGTCAGCGTATCCGAATTGCAACACAGTTGACCTGCCCGTTAAAGGGATTGATCTATATTTTAGACGAGCCGTGTAAAGGTTTGCATTATAGGGATATTAAAAGCATTATACAATCAACAAAAGAGCTGATTGATAATGACAATACTGTTATAGCCATAGAGCATAACAAGCAATATATAGCATCTGCCGATAACGTTATTCAACTCGGTCCTGTCGGCGGTCCTAAAGGCGGATACATCATAGATGTTAAAAAGAAAAAAACGGATTATAAGTATAAATTATCATTCAAAGATACCGAAGAGGCTCAAAAGTATATCACTATCAGTGATATTAACTTCCGAAATATAAAACATCAGAATGTTCGTATTCCGATCGGTGCAATTACTTGTGTAACGGGCGTTTCAGGTTCAGGAAAAACCACATTAACTTCAGTAGTATCTTCCTGCTTTGAAAGGAAAAGCAGTACATACTGTAAATCTTTTGAAGCAGAAAACACTATAAAAAGAGTGCTGAGAGTCAATCAGTCTCCTATCGGAAAAACGCCACGCTCTACCATTGTATCTTATTTGGAGATATACGATGAGATCAGAACGTTGTTTTCAAAAACAGAATCAGCCAAAAAGAAGAAAATTAGTGCATCATCATTCAGCATGAATGTTAAAGGTGGGCGCTGTGAATGTTGTCAAGGCACAGGACTTCAAAAAATCGAACTGAATTATCTACCAAGCTCATATATTACTTGTCCTGAATGTAACGGCAAGCGATTTCTTGACAATATTTTGTCTGTAACTTACAACGGTAAGAATATTCAAGAAGTGTTGGAAACACCAATTTCCGATATTATTGAGATATTCAAGGATACGAATAAGGTGTATTCAGTATTATCCAGTATGATTGAATTAGGGTTAGGATACTTGAAACTCGGTCAGATGTCAATGAATCTCTCCGGCGGTGAAGCACAGCGTATCAAACTCGCTAAAGCACTGGGGGTATCGTCAAAAGGACACAATCTTTATATTTTGGACGAGCCTACTTCTGGTCTAAACGAGGTTGATATAGAGCGGTTTGAAAATATTCTGCTATCATTGCAAGAGAATGGCGATACTATCATTATAGTCGAACACAATATAGAGTTTATTTCCCAAATCTCTGATTATATCATTGATTTCGGTACTGTTGGGGGAAACGCAGGCGGTCAGGTTGTCGCTGAAGGCAAGCCGAAAGATGTTTTTAATTGTAAAGAATCTTCTCTTTATAATCTTGGAATATAAGGAAAGTGGGTTAATGAAAATGCCTAAAATGAATATAAGCCAATGTACTGTAACGCTTACAAGAAAATGTAACTTACGATGTGCTTTTTGTTATGCCAAAAGGGCAGAATACTCTGAAACTGATACTATAAAATTGGACGATCTTAAAAGAATAGTTGATTTTTGTAATGAAGCAAAAGTCAAATATATCATTTTTTCAGGTGGAGAACCTACTCTATATCCGCATCTTATCGACATTTTAGCATATATCAAGAGCCAAAATTATGAAATGTCACCAACTATCGCAACAAACGGGATTGTATTGAAAGATATAGATTTTTGCAATAAGTTAGTTGAGAATGGTATGAGCTATATTGATATATCTTTAAAAGGAAAAGACAGTAAAGAGTGCTGTGAGATAGTAGGACGAGATTGTTTTTTACAACAAGCAGCCGCTATTCGTAACCTTGCATCGTTGCCAATCGAATTTACCTGTTCAATGGTATTAACGCCAGCAAATGTATTTTCATTATGTGATACTGTCAAAAATGCAATTCAAAATGGTGCTAAGCAGTTTTCATTCACCTTTTTGATAGATAACGAGAAGTCAAAAGATAATGAAGATATTTATTTACAAAAAAACAATCCGTTTGCACTTATAGATGCGTTTTGTTCTCAAATTGATAAATTGAATTCAATAACAAAAGAGTGGTGGGTTGAGTATAGCTTTCCTATGTGTGCATTTACATCTGAACAATTAGCAGCTCTTAAAGGTAAATTAGCCTGTCCTTGTCAGATCCATACGGAAAGTGGAATAATTTTCGATACAGATTTGAATTTGATTCCTTGCAGTATGTATATTGAAAACAGAATAGGAAAATTAGGTGTAGATTTTTCATCATATGAAGAATTTGAGATGATTGCACAAAAATCGGTTTATAGAGATACTATTGATAAACTAAAAAATCTTCCATCAACGGAATGTGAATCGTGCCAATATTTAGAATCATGTTATGGAGGTTGCCCCGTTTTATGGAAAAACTATTCCTTTGATACGATGAAGAAACATAAAGAAATGTATGTTATTAAAAAAACGGCTGCACCCGAAGGCACAGCCGCAAACGCTCAAATATAAACCATACACTCAAAAACCGCTTCTCTCGCCATACTGATAAAGCAGTTCTCCAGACCGAGCATTTTCTTAGCATCACCGCTGAGGACAGCTTTCTGATAGCAACTATCATTCTTTTTCCAAAGTTCCACCTGGCGAGTGATAGCTTCACTGACTTTCAGTTCCATATCATCAAGGTACTGTATGATTTTCCCCTCATTAACGAGCCTGCTAAGCCTGTCAGGGCATTTGCTGTCGGAATAGTGAAGATGATACCTGATGAAGTCGGTGTGGTAGGTCTTGCTTTCCTCGGTCTGAGTATCAGCGTTGAAGAGAATGACGGTCATAGTGTTGGTGTCCAAGCTCCACAGCGGAACGTATTTCTTTTTCAAGGGATTGTAAGCGGTCTGTTCACTCTTATATCTGCTCATGATTTTAACCTCCGTTATGTCTCATCACAGTGTTTTACGGTAATCAAAAATGGTTACCGTGGTGTGAATCCAATTCACGGATAACAAATTTGTGATCCGTGGTATGAAATGATAATAACAGGAGTATGCACATAACGTTGTCCTTTGTTTGTCCTTTACACGTTTCAAAAAGATACGATAAAGGACAGGATAATAAATCACGTTAAAGCTAAAAAACGCCGTAAATACGGGCTATTTCCCATATCACGGCAGGTTAGAAAATCTGAAAAATTTAATTCGATTCCCGTACGGGTCACCAAATCATATGCTCGGAAACAGCGTAATATCGCTGTTTCCGAGTTTTTATTTTATAGTAAAAATAGGCTTTGTCCGCTACTTGTCCGCTATTGCGAATTTGCAGCGGACATTCTTGTTTTATATTGTGCTATCCTGCGGAAGAAAACTGAACGCTCCGTCCATTGCCTGAGCCACTCTCGCCTGTGCGGTCTGGAACATATGAGCATAGACGTTCAAAGTCGTTCCCGAATTGCAATGCCCTAAAGCTCCCGATACCGTGACCACATCAAGACCCGACGAGATCAGAGCCGAAGCTGCGAAGTGACGGAAGCTGTGAATACCGTAGAAAGGCATATCGTTCTTCTCGCAGAACTCTTTCAGCCAGCCGTAAGGGGTCTGGTTGTTCATGGGTTCGCCGTTCCACTTGCCAAAGAGTCTGTCACTCTCCACCCACTTGTCACCCAAGCGGAGTGCTTCCTCGTCCTGCTCGTCTTTCAGCTCTTTGAGGATACCCATGATGTACGGACTGATCTTCAATACACGCTTTGAACGCTTGGTCTTAGTGGTGTCGGTGTAGATGCCACGCTCTGAGGTATAGTTGGAAGTGCGCTTGATGCTGATGATGTTGTTCTCGAAGTCGATGTCTTTCCACTCCAGACCGAGCATTTCGCTCCTACGGAAACCGCTGTACGCTATCAGATAGAAGAAAGCACGGTACTTTGTGTCCTCACCGTTTATCGCCGTGAGAAGCTGTGCGATCTCCTCCTGAGAATAGATAGGCTTCTCCTTGACCTCGCCTTTCGGGATAGTCACTTTCCTGCACGGGTTGTCTGATACCAAGTCCATACGAACCGCATAGCTGAACACGTCCGAGATAAAGCTGAGATTGTGACGTATCGTTTTCGGTGCGAGGGGCTTGCCCGTCTTTTCGTTTGCACCCTCTTTGGCAAGAGAGTTCACGAATCCCTGCAAAAGCCTTGCTGTGATTTTGTCGATACGCAAGTGACCGATAGCAGGATAAACACGGTGGGTAAGCTGGAGCATTCTCTCATATGTAGTGCTTCTGAGAGCGTTCTTCGCATAATTCTCGAACCACTCCTCCGCAAGTTCCTGAAACTTCATAGCCGAGGTCTTGAAACCGTGATTGACCGACTCCTCGAACATCACCGCCTGACGGTTCAGTTCCTTTTCGATCTGCTTCTTGGTCATACCCTCATCGGGTTTCCATGTCATAGACTGTTCCTTGTGATTGCCGTTTATATCGTATCCGCAGCTCACTCTGATAAGATAGCTGTTGCCACGCTTTTTTATTGTTGCCATAGATTACCTCCTAAGATCTATGACATACCCTTGTACATCTATGATTGTAGCGCAATATTTCGGGCTTGTCAAGAGATTTGACGTATCTTTTCAGGGTATGTCATAAAGTTTCATCTTTTGTTCTGTTTTATATTATTCCAGTCCCCACGATTTTTTCTTTCTGGTGGTGGACTGCTGCTGTACTTCCTGTTCACGCTGACTGTGAACATACTCCTGTGCCTGTCTGACCTCAGCATACTTTTGCGGCTCTAAGCGTTTCAGCAGGATCATAAATTCTGTCAGGTCATCGACCTCAGCTGACAGTTCAGCATTATCACGACGAAGCTCCGTGCGTTCTTCTGCTGCACATTTCCAGCGCTGACACGCATCATCATACTCTTTCATCGCAGCATCGAGCTTCTCATGGAGAGAGTAGATCGTATTGCCGGACTTGTGAGCGTTATCATTGACTTTTTTGACAAGCTTGCAAAGTCTCTGCACCTTGGCGATGATAGCATCCTTGTGCTTCATGATAGACAGCTTACCGTCAAGCAGACCGATCAGCTCTTTGCGGAGCTGATCGCACTCATCCTCAATCTTGAACTCCTTTTCATAGTCGGGAATGTAGTTGAGTATCGTCTTGACCTGAGCTGTCTTCTGCTCAATCTGCTGGTCGAGATCTTCCCGCTTTGCCTGTTTCTCAGCAAGCTCACTTTCGACCTGAGCCATTTCAGCATTGAGAGCTTTTATCTCATCCTGATGCTTGCCGTATTCCTCAACTGTAAAGCTGTAACCTCTGGACTTCTGCGGTTCGCTGATATCAATACCGTGTTCAACACAAATATTACTGAGTACAGCCCACTCCTTTAGCCTCCAACGGTTGATCGCTCTTGCATCATGACCGAAGTTCATTTCCTCAAGAGCTTTCGCCATAGCATTCCTGGTATCAAGACCTCTGTCATAGTGACCGACAGGAATGTAGTTAATGTGCAGGTGCGGCGTTGCTTCATCGAGGTGCATGACCGCATTGAACACATAGAGATTCGGATTTCTTTTCTGGAAACCCTCCATGTATTCTTTCAAGCAAGCGACAGCAACTTCCGCATCTGGAGTGCCGACACCTGTATCGTCCTTCGTGCCGATCTGCACCAAGTCTTCATAGAAGCTCTTCTGCTTGTTTGCTCCCGTGATCACCGACTTGTTCGGCTCACGATTGAAAAGGTGCTGGAAGTAGTCGTCAATCATACGATCCTTTCTTTTCTGATGAGCGTTGTATCTCGCTACCGCTTCATCGAAAAGCTGGTGGTAAGCATCACCCAGATCCTACTGAATAAACACGATGTTATACTACCCTCTCTTGCAAATTGGGTATAAAAATGATATAATGTAGCAGGGTGATAAAGATGGCAAAAAAAGCAAT
>PPYE01776200.1_pt1 | contig 49480 bp, 69 predicted proteins | sample 1559881 | NCBI WGS metagenome assembly PPYE01 (sample SAMN08240022, study PRJNA423297) | Human gut metagenome, whole genome shotgun sequencing project.
TTACAAAGATAGCATTTTCCTATAATTTGCATGTAATTATATTTTTATTTTCGACTCTATTTCTGAGACAAGGAGCCTTATAGAATATTTTTTCATTTTATTTTTGAATGAATTTCTTATTTTATTGGCACAAGCCCTACTAATAGATGTAACTTTTGATATTTCTCCATCTGTCAAGTATTTAGACAACATAAATATTAATACGTATCTGGCATCTACACACTCTTCCTTATTACTGCCAAATATTATTTCTTCCGACAATCCCGTACAATTACATACAGTATTACATATCAATAAATAGAGTTCTGACACATTATGACAAGAAGATATTATCTCTATTTCGGCAAAAATCTCTGACTTACACATAGTAATTTAATTTTTTATTGTACTTTTGCCTTTGCCAATCAAACTTACGGTTATTGAAAGAACAAAAGCATGTATAGAAATGTTAAGGACATTATACCCCTGGCACTATCTATGCATGCTTTTGTATGTTTAAAAGTTTGATTGGCGTCAACTTTAGTGTCGGGGGTTCTTTTTACTCTATCCCCCGAAAGAGCTACATTTGTTATGATAACCGGCCTTCTACTTTACCGGTAACTTAGTGCTTAATAATCATTCCGAGATGTTCCTCGAATTGATTATTCAGGATCAATTAATGTCTCATTTTGTCCTCCTTTCTTAAACATTTTCCGCAGTCAATTGTTATATCAATAAAGCTTAAACTTTTCATACCGGAAACGGTCTGTGAAGATAGTGCCGGTATTACCACATAAATAAGTTATAACTAACTCCACCACCGACATACAATCCACTTGGATAACCGTATCCTACTTGCAGACCAAAGCCCCAGCGTTTTTGCTTCGGTTTAAGAGTAATGATTTCCTTTTCCCTGTAGACTTCCATAAAGTCAAGGCTGGGCTTATAACCGCTAACCACTGCCCGGTAATCATCAGTCTTATACTCCTTGCTTGTTATCGGTATAAGTACCGGAACCGAATCGCCTTCTACGGTTCTGTCGGTAGTGGTATCTACTATAATCGGCAAATACACCGTATCGGTACGCTTCAGAGTTTCCTTTACCGGTATGGGAATGGTGTCTCTTATCGTATCCCGGATACGTACAGTATCTCCCTTAATGTACACCGTTGATGGATCGTGCGGATTACAACGCATCCACACGACCACGCATACAAGCAGGCAGACTAATATCCAAGGGAGAGATTTCATATGATACTTTCACTTGATGACCACTCCGGACCGGACAATAAAGTATTCAACTCTTCGCCTTCGTAGGTAGGATAAGGGAAAGATAGCTCTTCCGATCCATCGTCAGCAATAGTTTTAATCATTTTGTGAGGAAATAACTCAGCGTAATGCTGGCATTTCATCAAGGTCTTACTTTCATTTACACTCTTGCGAGGAACAAGATTACGCTTGTCTATTTCCTCTCGAGGAACCTCTTGCAAGTCAATTGTTGGGAATACAATGTATTTCATAATTGCTTTTTATAACAAGTCAGTTAATATTGAGTTATCTTAAGTAGTTGACTTACGTTAAATAACGACTCCAGATTCAAAGACATCCTTAAAGTTCATAATCCTAATACCCGAATTGACAGCATAGTCAATTACTTCCTCTAATGACTCAAGGCTGCAATACATCCCCGTTTCTCCATCTTCAATTTTATGATATACCAAAATAAGCCATGCCCCAGAAGATACAGCCCTGTCAATAAGCTGTTTAATCTTGTCTGTACTTGATGACGTGATATTACTGTACGCTCTTATTCGATACAAATCATACGGGGGATAGGTTTCCATCGGTATATAATTCTGAATTGTTCGGCATGCCTTAAAGAATCTTTTCGCAATGTTGACAACTCGATCAGAGTGGAATCCATTTGGATATGCCATATAGTCTCCCTTTCCAAGTCCGTTATCAATAAGTATTTGTTTCGTTTGCTGCATATACGTAGCCAATTCATTATCATCTGACATATCATCAAATGATGATGCTCCGTGACACTCTATATCAGCGTTATATTTATCAACAACTTCTCTAAATCCATTTAAGTTGAGGAATTCACTATCATCGCCATAGCTAAAAGTATCCTTTATTGCAAAGATAGTTCCGCTCAATCCTCTTTCTGCGAGAGCCTTCATAGCAAGAGCTTGTGACTTATAGCCGTCGTCAAATGTAAATGTCACAATACCTTTTTTCAGTCTATTTGACTTAATTCCTACATACTGTACATTAAAATCGCAATTAACTCCACTGATAGATATTCTGTCGATACTCTCTAGATTGACAGAATTTCCATTTTTATACCAATACGCAAGTGATGGTATTGTGTATTCACGCCATGTGCCATATACAGTGTTGACGTTTGCCCGCATTAATTCATAGACATAGTAATTGTTTGGTTCTGTGTTGTTATATATCTTAACCTCTACGCTTTTTTCGCTTGATGCAATGCTATTTATCATCATCTTTAACGATAAAACATTGTCAACAAGGTTAATAGGATTTATCTTAAACACAACATTTCCGTTGTTTATATGCAACGAATGATTCCAAAGCAGTTTGTTTGTTGCGTCAATTTCTCCGTTTGACAATTCATACGAATCGCTATGCTGGCAATCGTTTACTATCGTCGTATTCACGTGAGAAAATGGAGAGCAACATATATTAACATCTAATTTTGAAACTTCTTCTTCTAACTTTTCAATCTTGTCGTTTGTCTTATCTGTTAAATTGTTGACAAGCAAAATTGAAACTGTGCATGTTTCAGCAGAAATAACAACACCTCTTGTGTCGTTTGCGCTAAAAAGAATATATCCGTCAAATTCTGAGATATATTCATATTCTGATAATATATCAATTGTATTCTTCAACGTAGTCGCATTGGCGAGATTCTCGCTGTCGAATATTCTTGCTCCCATTTTTGTTGTGCCAGAAGGTACAATGTTTATTTTTTCTCCTACAGAGATTTTCAATGGACCACATACAACATTATACCTGCTATCCTTGATACCGGTTCCATACTCATACACTCCATTATAGAAATCCTTACCAGTAATCCTCCGCGTTCCGTCCACTTTGAGGCTTAACTCCTCAAAATTCCCATCTATCCCTTGCGCAATGACTCCCCATGATTTTTCGGAGTCTTTTGCTATGTCAAATATCTTTTCCATATTATTCGTTTTTAATTAATGTTTCATTTGAAATTAAAGTATCGTTACCTAACATTGTCAAGTAGCTGGAGATAACTATGCTGATCCTCTGAGGTGACTTGGTGACCTTTCCGGTTATCGCGTAGGTTCCATTGTCTCCAGAGATGGATATGTCGCTGATGGCGTTGGATGATACACCGACCAGTTTATCAGAAGCATTTGACAATGTTATAGTGATAGTTACCGTGCTACCCTCGGCAATGTATTCTCCTGGATTAACTGAGTAAGAGACCGAGGAGTAAGGGACATTGCTCTTGATAACCGGTCTGAACTCAATCATGTCTGGATAAAGAGTGCCTGCCTTGTATTTTCTCAATTGACGTTCAAGGAGGAACTCGGAGAGGCTGTAGGGGAAGAGCATGAGAGACCATAATGCTAATTTAGCAAATCTAGTATCTTTGTCTCTCAGTGTTCCTAACCACATAGAATTACTGTCAACGCCTGTACCTGCCTGGATAGGATTTCCATTATATATGTACTTTGATTGATAAGATAGTTTTCTTTTGAAATCAACTGAAACTGATGTTGCTGCACCATAACTGTATGCTTCACCTGTTATCTCACTGATAAAAGCTCCGTCAGGATTATCCTTACTAACAATACCTCCTTTACTCGTCTCTATCTCTCTATCCGCCACTACCGTATAGTCCTTCAAAACAGGCAATCCTGTAGCCTTGCCGAAGTCGGAGATACCATCAAGGCAGAGAGCGTTCTCGATGGTGGGGAGGACTTCGATGGTTAAACCTTCTTTACTTACGTTATCATTCAATGCAATAGTAAAACCAATTAATACTGATGCAGGTGTTATCTCTGTCACCTGTATAGGGACGCTGACAGGAAGATCATACAAACCATTATCTCTTATAATAATACGACTACTTCTAGCTGTATTATCACTAGAGATATAATCATATATTATACTTTCTTCCGCCTTTAATCCATCTACTTTAATTTTAAATGCAGGAACAGTCATGCTATTAGATCCACTTGCAGTATGAACATAGCTATAAATAAGCGATTTATTAGATGTCTCAATCTTATAGATGGTTATTTTATTTGCTAATAATGTATATCTCCAATCAATACCATCATTAGCTCTAATAACATTCCAAGTCTTATTAGCTCCAAACACAACAGGATAACTATTGATACCACTCTCTCCTTCCCAACTGATATTATTCAACTGAATGTTGTGACCTCCTACAAAGTCAATCAACTGATCGTTAAATTCAGCGTGGTTGTCGTTAGTGATACCCTGCTTCTTGACATTGCAGTATAACTGAGGCTTAATGATCTGTCCCGGACGATCCAAGTTGAAGTAGGCGATAATTTGGTTAATTTCGTCGGTGGTTAGGACTTTGTTGGCGATAAAGCCACCTGCGTAGGCGACTTGAGATGTATCTATAATTGCACCACTACTATCTATAAATCCTTGCACACTAAGCTTTGCGTTTGATATCTTCCCATACGTACCTAATCTATAATCTTCTTTATCTCCTAATATATTGTTTATTACTGAGGAATTGCTAGAAATATGACTTTGAATATTAAAGCATGTATAACCGTATATTCCTGTTTTATTAAGAGAAACTCTAAGCTCATTTCTTACATATCCAATATTAGATTCTCTGATATAATTAGTTAATGGAATATCTGAGATGCCACGTAAGGATATCTGATGAATAATACTCACCACCGTAATCTCATTGCTACCCTCCAACATCTCAGAGACGGGCTTGACGGACTCGATTATGTCGTCTACTCCGTCTGTACATAGCCAGCCTTCGAAGTCGGGGAGTTGCTCGATAGTAACAGAACCGCCGGCGGATGTTGAGAATCCAATATTAATAGGTTCTGTGCCATTAAATAATGTATTCTTAGATTCAGGCAAATCATACACTCCATCAGAAGTAATAGCAATTGAAGTTCTGATAGCCGTATTGGTCTCACTAACATAAAAGTATCTTAATTCGCTAGTTAAATTAGTAACTTTTATTTTAAAAGCAGGAGTATCCGGATAACTAGAAGAATCTTCAATGGTTTTATAGATAATCATATGACCTATAATGCCATGATTTGTAGCAGATAGTTTATTATGTGTTCTAACAACTTCTACAGAGGCAGGAACAGTTTGATAAGTAGTAAAATCAGTTCCATACAGCCCATACCCACTATTCCCCGCAAATCCGAAGTTAAGCAGGCGCATGTCGTTCCCGTTGCCGGACAAGTCCTTCAAAACAGCCCGGTCGGGGTCGTCGTTGGACTTGCCCCAGGTGGAGATGGCCATCTTGACATGGCTGAGTAGTTCGGGGTCGATGTAGGGACGGCCGGAACCGGAAGAAGCTCCCGGAACTCCCAGACGTATCGCATTCATGCGAACAGGATCAAGCCCTATCGCATCAAGCTTAATTGGATTTAATCCTATTGCGTCCATTATTCTTCCGATTCAAAGATAGAAGCCTTTACCGGTTCTGTTTCACATTCGATTTTGAGATACTGTCCAGGGATAAGGCCGACGATCGGACGAGCGAATTTATTATCGTAATTTCTACTCTCTACAAAAGAGAAGTTTTCTCCGTCATAGCTTATATACACCCAAAGCTTACCGCCTTTTTCAAATGCAATCTGCAAGCCTACTTCCGCAGAATTTACCTGAACGGCATCGCTTACATAATTCTTCTCACCCTTTGTGAAGGTTATAACTGTTGATTTCATGATTGTTCCTCCTATTTTTTTGCTGTTATCACTGTATTTCGTAAGAAATTCGGGTACTCTGCCCGCACATCAAAACAAGGACACGCCTTGATATATTCAACCGATTCTACCTCTCCACTATCATCTAGATCAGGTGATGTATCCCGGTGACCAAGCAGCTCGATGATAGGATACTCTTTACAGAACTTCGCTATCAATTCGCGCAATGCTGTTTTTTGCTCGACAGTACGGGTATCGGCCGGTCTTCCACTCGCGTCCAGACCACCGATGTAGCAGATACCGATACTATGTTTATTATAACTAATACCGGAAAACCCTTTCGTGTTACAATGTGCTCCGTCAATAGATAATGACCGACCGTTTTCTACGGTACCATCTAAATCAATTACAAAGTTATAGCCAATTTGATTAAAGCCACGCGCCCGGTGCATCCGGTCAATATCCTTAGCTCGCAAGTCTTGTCCGGCACGTGTTGCCGAGCAGTGAATGATGATTGAGTCTATATCTTCTCTTTTCATATACTTTTCCTCCTATAAAATTAATGTTAATACTCCCAACGCCAAACCTCCGCAATCACAGATAATATCCTTGATGGAAAACTCGCTTTTCTTACAATACTTGTCGTATATTTCCTTCAGAATAAAGATCGCAACGGTTATAGCGGCCGCTAACCATAGCGGAATATATTTTGATAGCCACATAACCAAATTCTGGCATACTATAATGTGGACCATGCCGTCTATTCCGATCTTGGATAGAAGCTTGTTGGCTAATTCGCTGATTTTATTTATCATATTCATTTTCTATTTTATTCTACTATTCCTCGTTCTTCTTTTGCCATTTTTGGGCTTATTCTCCCCAAATGCATAGAGTATGATAAAAAGCAAAAAGGGAAGAACATAAATAATAGTGTATAAATTCATACTTACTTCTCCTTTTCTATAATCTCCTTCACATCTTCCTTATCAACCTTGAACACCTTCTTTCCAAAGACTCCCAAAGCTCCAATTACATTTATATTGATCCCCTTTGGTTTCAATATATTTCCGACAATCGAACACCCTTCGATGAAGCATACCAATAAGCAGGAATACACATCAATAGGATATTCGCTATGACTTGCTACTGTGATCATGCAGACCATGCAGACAAAAGCAAAATAAGTAACCATCTTTCCCATAGTAGCACGAATCGCACGAGAGAAACGTACTTTCTCACCCATCAACATGCTTTTCCTTACTCCAAATGCAAGGTCACATAATATCACCGCACATGATACGATTAGCCAGGGAATCATGTTCTGAAGAGACTCAATAACGAAAGCACTTGCAATTGCTGCAAATCCGCCGGTAGTTGTATGTACTATTGCTTCCTTCATAGCAAACAGGTCAAGTAAACGGTTAGCAATGAAATTAACTCAATCCAGAACATCGACTTGCATGCCGTCAGGTCCCATATAAGATTACCAGACCAGTTCTTTACAACAAACGTTATCGCGTAGATTAGAAATGCAGCCCAAAGCAGCAACCAGTACCACGAATTGCATGCTACCCATAATTGAGAGAATACAAGAGACATCACCGCGCCGGTTATATGAGCTTTCTTGTGCGCTCCTCTAAAATTCGGGGATACTCCCAACACAATCATTCCGACTACAGAAAGAAAGATCAGGAACTGACTGTTTTCTGTACTTGCATCCAGTGCGGCCGGAAGCAAAAGCAAAGACGGGAGAATCATGCATATACCGAACCAATACCTGTTACTCAGAATGTAATAGGTATCGGAAATAGAATAAGGGATACCCTTTGTCTTGTAAATCATCACACCAACATAAGATGCGAAAACCAATAATGATAGTAGTGTCAAAATCATAGTTTTATCTGTTTATAATGAAAACTCTAGTTTATTCGGATAACCGGTCTTGTAGTTGTAAGATTCGACCTCCTCTTTAGTCTGCAATCCTCTAACTGCCGCGATATGCTGCTGAGTTACATTGTAGCAATCAAGAGCATACAGCTCTAACGAGTTAAGCATGAGGAGAGCGCTTGATATAGGTATCGTATACTTTACCGCATCAAACCATAAAACGGTATCCAGTCTTCCGGCCTGCTTCTCAATATTGATTGAGTTAACAAGACCTACGCGGTCCTCTTTGTTTAACCACATATCTTTGCCGGCAAGGGTGAAAGAGTTTACTGCGTCTGACTTGTCATAAGCATTAATGTCCGCTATCTTCTTCTCTTTTAGTTCATCAAGAGTATACTCATGATCAACCAATACGGGATAGCCGCTTTCGCTCTCCTTTATTTCCTTTCCGGATGACTGACCGTTCAGCAGCTCCTGCCAATACTCCTCCGTTATCTCTACTGAGCCTTCTTGCAGCTCATCGTAGAATCCTTGTTTCCAATATTTTGCCATAATATTATTTATTTCCAACGCCCGACGGCTATCCAATAAAAATCATTAGTTCCTGCACCGGTACCGTTTGAATCTCCCACTGCATATCTACTCCTTATCGTGAAATAACTAGTCTGTTTATTTATAATAAGACCTGTGACAATATTCATACCGTTGCCCGGTTCATAATAAGTAATAACGGGAACATATGTAGCATTATAAAACGATATTGATGTATAAGTAGTATTAGTACCACTAGAACTTCCTGTCTTGTATCCCCATTGTATTAATAAACCATTGTTAAACTTAGCATACCCGTTCTGGCCCAATGATACAGTCATAGCGTTAGACAAGTCTGCCTTTGCCAAATTGGGAATCATGTTTAGCAATTCTACAACTCTATCCCCTGTAAATCCGCTATTATAATCACTCATGAAAACTCTTTTTTAATCACATTAAACGTACTTCCATCTGACAACAAGAAACGGCCTTCAGCAACAGCAAACGCCTGCCTCTTTCCTATTTGCGAGATGGTAGTGGAGACAGATGCCTGTACTCCACTATTAGTTGTCCTAAACACAACAGTCTGCTCCCTGTCGAGTCCTTCATTGGCAACATCGCTTGATGCGCTTGCGGTCCCATTGGAACCGGGAGTGATAACGATGTTGCCTTCTCCTTCTTTCCAAGGAATCTGTATGCTCATTACGCAGCAGTCCAAGAAGTGTTAGACGTAACATTAACGGATACAGCAGATCCACTCTGAGGAATAGTAATTTCCGTCGGAGAAACAGATAATGTAGCATCACCGGCAGCCTGTTTGATAGCAATCTGAGCAGCTTGTCCGCCATTGGCCGTCACCTTTAAGGTTCTAACGACTTCTTCGATAGTATCATTTTTAGGAAATTCCAATTCAATAGAAAAGGGAAACTCTGCCGTAGCCCCCGGATCACCAGAAATAGTAGCCGCATTGTTAGTTTGCGTTCCATTGGCATTATACTTTGCAGGCAAGGTAACATCAACTACACTCCCCGCCCATGCAAACGTCAATTTCGAAGAGTTTGTTTTACCCTCTACGGTCACAGTACCCGCTGTCTTGGGAGCAGACATTTCCGAACCGTTATCAAAAGAAGCAAACTCAGATTTCGGAGATTGAGTTACCTTATAGGTCGAAGGAGTAGAAACACCAACACCGGTAACCGTTACTGTACCAGTACGAGCTGTACGCCCAGTATGAGCGTCTGCGCTATTCGCAATTGTTCCGTTACCTGATCCGGTAGACGGATTTAATTTTAACCAACTAGGTTTTGCCATAATACAACAATATTTAAATAAAACAATTCAATTAACTATATCATTCTTCCTGCACAGCCTGCCATACCACATTGGACAACACATCGACGTTATCCTCAAAGTTATTCGAAGGCATCAGCCATATATATTCAGGGTCCACCTTTAAATAAGCCTGTTTACCAACATCACAGACAACTCCTATCGACACCTTCATGCCCGTTGCCGAAGCGGAAACCTTCATCTCATCAGCCTTGACCGATACATTCCAAATGCCCTTAATCGCCTCTATATGTACAGATATGCATCCCATGTCACACCGTCTTTATGCCAGTATTTATCTTGTCGATCTCTACTCTTGTACCGCTTTCGTAATCAGAGTCTGGGAGATAGGCCGTAGTCTCAAGCCATATTTCACCCGTACCGATTATCTTTGTGTCTATGTAGCAGGTGTAGCTATTCTCATTGACGCGGATCATCTCAGACTTCTTTATTATCTGTGACGCATTCGAACAGTAATAGACAAAGAAGCGGCATGAGAAGTCTATATCGTCCATCGTCAATCCAGAAGGGAGGTCGATGGAGATGACTGCTTTGATTATCGTTCCTTTTACTCGCATGCTGACAGAGCATTAAGAACCGACAAACGATCAATAGCCCGAACAAAAAGATCTGCATATTTCTTTAAAGATTCCGCTTGTTCTGGAGTTAAATCGACCACGCCATTAAGATAGATTTTTCTTGCTATTTCTAACTCACCAATATCACCTGTCTTTTGAAATATTGCATTGCCAAAAACTTTGCTGTAATCGACGGTACTCTTATTCCCTTCGATATCCTCTACTTCGATTGTTCTAAAGTCTATTTTCATAAGCTTTTATATTTATTTTCTATTTCTACCTATTACCGCTACCTCGAATGCACTGTTAATCCATCCTTGATCTTTATGGAATGTCTTGACGGTAAAAGTATTGGCCTGTTTGTCTGATATTATACAAAGAGTCCAATTTTCGTTTACGCCTGTAGCTATTATAAAATAATTAGTGTGACCTAATTCATGCTGAAAAACATAGTTACCCGTATCAGTTCTGTTAACACTAGAAACATAGCATCCATCTCCCCATCTATCAGATATACCACCTCCTGATGAAATACGTCCAGCCCATAATACGCCGGGAGCATCCCACTTTTCGTATTGACGTTGACCGAATAAATGCGATCCGTAACTTTCTATAGCCCCACCACCAGAAGTGTTAGCAATAATTCTTAACGCAACTCCTCCTTTACCATACGTGCTTAGGTTAATGCAGTCCTGATTATCATTACGTATAGACAAAAAAGGATATGCCCCTTGAGAGGAAACTCCTCCATACTCATTAATACGCAAAAAACGAGTACCGCTAACCTCTAAAAGAATCTTTGCATCAGCTATATCTCTAGACACTATATTATTATCCTTTATCTCCCATCCTCCTAGAATAGCTCCAGATGTTACCACTAAGTTTTCTGTATTGATATTTTTTGCATCAATCATAGGTACACCGTCCACTTCTTTAAATAAAGCGATATCTTTACCGGTATTGGTACGGATTACGGTACTATTCGAAGTCAACACCAGCTTTCCGTTAGCTGTGTTTATTCCACCCTCAGCAGTTAATTCAAAACCTGTCTGATTGTGTTTTATAGCACCTTCAGTTATCATCCATCCCTGCGTCTTTTCAAGGTTGCCAACAAATATTCCAGAAGTGCCAAGCACATCTATAGTCGCATTCTGGGCTAGCAATACGTTTGTCGCAACATTAATAAATTCATTGAATTCATCCCATTTAGTAGAATCAAACGTAGAAGTAGATGTATGAGTTACCTTACAGAGTTTGTTATTACCATTATAGATGACAGTATCGATAAACGCATCATTATGGTAATATTCAGTATTTGGCTTCCATTCGCCACGAGGACGAAGCATAGCTCCCGGAAGGCCGGTCTTTCCTTGTCCGCCCGTCAAGCAAGCCGGACTGCTTTCATATGTCGTATTGTCAGTATAAGTAACCTTAGTTTTAGTCCATATGTATTTGCCATCCTCCCACTTAGGAGCAGTCGTAGACCACGACCCACCTGTTAAGGTGCTGGAAGAAGTTGAGAGATAATACAGAACCTCAAAAGATTTTACCCCCTTACCGGAAGGTCCGGCACTCCCTGTTACACAGACCGGATCACTCGTCCAAGTTGTATTATCGGTATAAGTGACAACAGTTCGCGTCCACATGAATTTACCATCTGTCCAGCTTGGTACATTATACGACCATGATCCGCCTGCCGGCGTACTATAGGACGTAGACAGGTAATATTGTTCTCTGTAACTCTTTACTCCTATACCCGTTTCTCCCTTCGCTCCTGTGACGCAAATAGCATCCGTAGTAGTCGATGAACCATCTGTATAGGTGATTACTGATCTGGTCCATATATACTTTCCGTTTACCCATGCCGGAGCAGTGGTCGACCACGATCCGCCAACCAAAGAACTAGAGGAAGTCGAGAGATAGTATTGTTCAACGATACTAGTTACCCCCCTTCCATCTTCTCCGTTGGTTCCATTAGCCCCCTTTGAACCGGTAATACAAGCCGGATCTGTTTCCGTTATGGAACCATTTGTATATGTGACCTTCGTTTTACTCCACATATACTTTCCGTTTACCCAAGCCGGAGCAGTCGTTGACCAAGAACCACCAATCAAGGAACTAGAAGAAGTTGAAAGGTAGTAAAGCACATCCACATCTTGTACTCCTACACCATCATCTCCTGGCTTCCCGTTACTTCCATCCTTGAGGACAACAATGGTTTGCTGATCCACTAGCACTACTCCTGAAGTCTCACTATAAAGTCGGAATTGTATTTTAGTAGTTATTCCAGATACTGCTACATCGCTTCCCGGAGTATATCCGTTCGCGGTCCCGGAATCAATGACATAGTCCATTGAATAACCGGCAGGCAGAGAAGACACTACTGTAGAAGCTCCGTCCGTCTTCATTATCCGACAGGAAACCTTTGATACTTCACTGCTACCATCAGCGTTCTTTTTTATTACGTTTACGGAAGGTTGCAAGGAATAGATGATAGCATTCTCGCCATCGGCCCCCGGCTTTACCTTATTTACAGACAGGTAAACAGTTCTCTCGTACTGTGCGTCTTTATATGAAGCCTTGCCCGTCACTGGTATGCGGATTGTATCAGAGGCTGCGGCAGTAATAGCAGATACAGTCACTACCCCTGTACTCTTATTAGCCGATGATGTCACTCCCGTAAGGCTTCCTACAGTAAGAGAATCAAGAGTCAGTTTAGTAGTTCCGTAATACATCGAAAAAGTCGTAGTAAGAGGAAGGCCGGATATCACAGCACCGGAAGAATTGCAAGCAACAGACTGCATTCCATCATCAAGAATTGCGGATATGCTTCCTGCCCCATCTGCTCCCGGCTTCCCGTCTTCGGTCATTAAATGCCATGCCCCATCTTGATATACGTAACATTTCTTGTCCGTAGTATTTCGATAATACCATCCGTTCTGAGGATTTGACGGAGCGGAAGCAAATTCGCCTTTAAATACAAGACTTGTTCCATCATCTCCAGGACGTCCCTCAGAAACGACTTTCAACCAATCTGTAGAAGAGTCAGACGGTTCCTGCGTAGTACTAGGTTCAATACATATCCATGTACTCCCGTTATGGGTAACTTCATCGTAATACCAATACTTTCCCGCTTTCCATTCCCCCTTAAATGCGGGAACAAGGACTTCCGTAGTACCATCCTGCGAAAGTTGTTTAATCGTACCGGTCATATATACGTTGCGAAGGTATGCACTGTATCCGGACAAATCCAATCCTGAAATGACCAGATTAGACAAGTCTCCCAGCTGCATCATAACCATAGAAGAGGTAATCTCCCAGTTATTTACTCCTGCGAGATAGCGTTTATAGTCCTTTGTAGAATAAGCAGATTTCTGGCGTTCCGCATTTGTGAAATTGCCATATGCCACAAAATGCATAGCCTTCTGAGGATGATATGAGTAGCCACTCCTGAGAGTATATTTAAACTCCGAATTGCTTATCTTTTGAGTTATGCGGAAATAAGAAGTATGGAATCCTGTACTGTTGTTGAATATACCCTTGCAAATGTCATCCACCGCAAGGTTTGCAACTTCTCCCGGTTCCAGCTTCAAAGTCAGAGTCTGAGAAGATTCGTTTACGGATTCAATAATGCCACCACCGGGAGCAAGCCAATCTTCTCCTGAAGTTATCGACACGCGATTATAGCGAAGCTCCGGAACCTCAAGAAAGTCTCGGAGATGGAGCGATTTCGCATCGATATGACCATCGGGAGAAATCATCCAGCCGATGAGATTCTGCACATAGTCTTTTGATGATATTTCCTTTGAGAAAGTTGCGTCTTCTGCGATTAGCTTCTGAACAACGGCTTTGATTTTTACGTCAATGCCAGCCAAGAAGGTAATTAATCCTTTAGCAGAATCTGGATCGACTTTACTTAAATACTTATCATCAGCTCCTTCCTCTGTAGATATTTTATGAAGCTTAAAATGCTTTCTACCATCTTCTGTAGATATTGTATCATCTTTAACTAATATATAAATATCCTCTTCTCCTTCAATTGATATAACCTGACCATCATATGGAACATAAGGCTCTGCATCTGTATTACGGGCATAGCTTTCCGCATCCTCTTTGGATTTCCATGTATCCGTACTATCAATAGGTCTTGAAGTGGTACGTCTATATTGTTTTTCAAATGATACTCCATTGATCTTAACCATAAATTACACTGTTTTAAAGGTAAACGTGTTACTATCATTCATTGTCTCTGTCTGAATAATCCACATTTTATAATTGGCTGCAGTACTTCCATTAGCTCCTTCTACTGATATGGTAGTAGGGCCACTAACAATACCTGTATCTTCCATGATATTTCCGGGAGATGTAGGGACGGATAACTCACTTAACGTCCCTTCCGGCAGACAAATTGCGATCATTTTCCATGCGTTTACATCAAACTTATATGTTCCCGCCCCCTTATATAGTCCACTTGATCCCAATGCACGTACTTCAGCAGAAGTCTTAGGAATGGAAGAACATATGCCGGCAAACCATTTGCGTCTAACATTTACGCTGATTGTGTCTTTAATCTCTTGTCTTGGCAATGTGCCGTCTTCACTAGCAGTATAGATGACCGTAGCTTTATATGTTTCATTCTGACTATAAGTACCCTCCAGTTGCCTAACCGCAGTTTGAATGCCGCCAACTTCTTCAGAGAAATTTAACTTGTTATTCGGATTTTCGTCATAATATGCAGATTCCATTGGTCCTTGTCCATTCCGGGATGCAGTATATGTAATATAGCCTTTGCTTGTACCAAACTCAACATCATTTGCTGTTGAGATCTTGCTTCTCAATTCTCCCACTGATTTCTGAGACAGCATTCTAATAAATGCATCCACCACTGTAGTGCCTTCCAGAATAACATCACCAGCCTTGAAATATCCCGCCTTATCCACAGTCACTTCTACGTTTTTTGTAAACTTAGCGGTTCCTTCGCCTGTACCAGTAGACGATCCGCCGCTACTGATTATTTGTTGCTTAATCCTTTCTTTACGGTAAGTAAGAGAATCAATCTTACTTTCCAGTTCTCCCAACTTGGAATAAGGAGCTGTCTCCCCGACAGTATACACCAGAGAATCATACGGTACATCCAAAGGATATTCATAGCCAATTATTCGCGATATCCTTCCTTCCTCAAAATAGGCTTTATTGATCAGGTTTACTTTTTGACCAATAGAGAACTTCTTCGCGAATGAAGGATCATACATGCCGGTGTCCGGGTCAACACCATAGATGTAATCCGGCATCATCGTATTGTCATAAGTAGATGGGTCCTGCTTTAATTCGTTGATATATTCCTTTGCCCTTTCTTCAACTTCTTTCTCCGCATCAGGAATAAGCTTATCGGATACAAATTGAGGATCGTACCCATATAGAATATACGTATCACCGCTAGTGGGATGCAATATGTCATCTGGGAGCATACGCCCATAATCATCATTGCGCTTTACTTCATATACCTGTGCCCTTGGATTCCATGTGCCATCTTCAAGGCGTTCAGGCTGATACGTATCAGACGATGAGTCATAAGGATTAAATATAACTTCAAAATCCATGCCAGCCAAGGGACCGGATTGGAATGCTACGCGTAATTCCTCTCCTGGTAGTTGATAACTTTCAGAGAAATGAAAGCCTAAGTCCGCATCCTTAAATCTCCATGCAGCCCATTTCGATTCGGTCTTGCTTCCATCCGGATTATCTGTAGTATCAGTATATGAATGCGTATATACATCTCCGATTGCCCCTATACGACTTGGATAAATATCGTCAAAAACAACAATCTGCTCAATAGCTTCCTCTGTATACATGTCGGGGTATGCGTCAATGTATGGAACTCCCTCCGGCATCATCAAATGCTTGGTTACAATACCTTCAACCGTTAATAGCGTTTTATCATCTGAAAAATAGCTTATAGGAATTCGGCTTTTTATAATATTGTTGATGGTATACATATTCCCGGCGGATACACTAACTCCTTCGGGAAGACGCAAAACATTTGCTGCTTCCCCTATCTGAAAATCGGGATTATATATCGCATCAAATGTCTGACCTTCATTGGGTCCCGTAGTGAATGTCACAGAGGCATTTGCCGACTTAGCTACATTCTCAATAGTAATATCCCCAGATGAACCGGCAAGTATCATCATTAAAGAAGAAATTGAACCTGGTAGTTGGAAGACAATATATAACTTCAAATCAGTAGCCCCACGCTCAATATTTATCTCTTTATTTAGGACAACTTTATCTGTCAGTTCTTTTTCCTGATTGTCATATATAGTGCGTACGTTTCCTCCAATACCATAACTCTTCTCTACATCATTGATTTTATATCGAAGCTGCCATCTCCAGCTATATATTCCTGATGGTAAATATTCCCTCTCCACAGATGAACCGGCTGGAGGGACTATTGTTCCTATATTAAACGAAGCACCTTCACTCTTTATTGCATAAGTTCCCCCGGCTGGATTGTTTGATAAAGATTCATAATTCAGATCATTCAACCCGGCTTTGACATATCCACTTGTCCGCACAGATGCCTTAAACTTATCTCCTATCTGGTCATCGGTAGGAAAATAGTCTATATTAAGCACTCGTGATGTATCAGAAATATCACGCCCATTTACCTTCTTAACATCGAATACCAGTTTTTTACGATACGTCTGTGGAATATTTCGCGTAGAACCGAAAGCATATATTCTAGTTGCATAAGAAGTCTGACTGTCACTCCGATTCATTGCACTAACATTAACACCAATCTCAAAATCGACCGGATCACCATGTTCGCAACGACCAAAACGGATTACATCTTTCTCTATCCACCATTCGCATTCAAATGTTTGAGACATTTGAGAAAGAGCGTCTAGCATGTTCATGTTATCATATGAAATCAGCTTGGATGAATCATCCACAGAATCGTCAATTTTGCATGTAAATACTTTCCCTTTATACTGATAGCCTAACACTTCTAGATTTTTCAAGAACACATCCATGTGAACCTTTAGTGTATCGGTCAAATTCCAGCTAGCTTCTCTTCCACTACTTTGAGGAGTATAGAAGAACTTCTTATTTTTCCACTTCCAATAGTAAGCATCAAGCTTTAATTCGTAGTCATATCCCCCGGTAGTAGTATTGTAAGTAGGTTTATATAAGTCTACAAGCTCAAACAAACCAATATTCTCGTCATCAATGTAATCCCCAAGCTGAAAGTAGACAGGTTCAGCTAATGAGAACTTGAGAGTAATGTAATCAGAACTCATTAGCTGGAACTTTCTTTTACTACCTTCGTTGATAGGAGTAGAAAGACGGATGTTGCCGGATATGTCTTTGATGTCTACTAATTCTGCCATATCACAAAGTTCGCTGATAGAAACATCAAAACATAAAATCCGGCAACCCTATAAACCACAATTCGCCAATTGTGGTAACTTTATTCTCTATTTGCAGGATTGGGCTCGTTCAGCTTAACCGAAATCTTTGAAAACGTCCTTGCGATATTGAAACCGAAAGATTGAGAACGGAGGTAGTATAAGTGATATACCTCTTCGCCTAGTTCCGGAACTTTGACTGCAAATTCCCCCTTTGTTATTTCGTCTAAGAATGCCTTATATTTGGCAATATAGTCAGAAGGGGAAACTCCTTTTAGCGTAAAGGTAAGAGTCAGGTCCCGTTCGTCAACCTTTCTGTTTTCGATTATAACCCTTTTCCCGTCCTGCAGGCGTGATTTGTTTTCAATCACATCTTTCATCGGAAGTGGAGCGTAAATAGCTTCTATGAACCCGTCTCCCATATTGACTCCCCACGTCGTATAGGCGTCCTTGTTATTGATTAGTAGGTCTCCTGTCATAATATTACTTTTTTGATAATCCATTAGTATTTCGCTTGACTTCTGCAATATCAGCCGCCATCTGCTGGATAGGCTTCACCATGACGTTAGTATTGTCACGAATGTCTGTTATAGCCTCGTAAGAAAGCCGTATCAAATCCCTTGTCTCGCTAGCAATGTCCTTTATACCAGATGAGTTTGCACTAATAGTCAACATTCCTGCTTTAAGTTCAAGGATGGACATTGTTTGAAGCTGGTTTTGATTCTTGATTTCTTCACCGGCAATCTGAAGAGCAGTGAAGCGACCGTTCAACTCGTCAGCAGAATCCTGAGACATTGTAGCAAAGCCTTTCTTGGAAGATTCCTGGGAAGTAGATGTGCCGCCACCGCCTACGATCTGCTCCCATGCCTTTCTGTCTTCAAGAGCACCATTTACAATAGTATCCCACCCTTCTCTTAAGTCTTTAATATCAGAAGAGGTGATACCTCCCTCTTTGCCCATGGCCTCAGAAAAGGATTCATACCATTTTCTTAATTCATCTTCATATCCCTTCGCGAACATTTGAGTGAATACAGCCTTTCGCATATACTCTCCAAAATTATCAGCAAAGTCTTTGGATGAAGCATCCATGTCCATGAGAGTATCTATGAAGTTGTCAAACAGACTATCGAATGACGTCTGAGTCAATTGTTCTTGAACGGCTTTCTGAATATCTTCTATTCTCTCTCCACCTTCAATAATCTTATTGAGGTAGTTTTGAACATCTCCATCCAACTTAGACCAAAATCCAGGAGCTTCCTCTTTTAACTTTTCAAGCTGTTCAGCCGTCAAGTTAAAGAGACCGGAAAGTCTTCCTCCTATAAAATCCGGATCTTTGCCGATTGACTTAGCAAACTCGTCCCATTGATCCCATAATTCCTGACTCATGCTATTGCGAATACGAACACCAATAGAGTGGGAACCGGCAGATGCGCCAGATTGCAATCGTTCTCTTCCTAATATTTTATAAGACTCAATGCTTTTGTTTGCTATTTCAATAGCTTCATCTCCCGCTTTAGCAGCTTCGGGACCATAAGACATATCTATGTATTCTTTTTTCTTATCAATTAACTCATCCCATATTTCATTTAACTTGTTATACTCATCAACCATTTCATTGTAACGAGAATAGTCAGCACCACCAAAACCGAATAATCCGGCAATAGTATTCCCAACGCCCGCCAAAACGCTAACTGCACCTGTGATAGCACTAAAAGGTTTGGTTAAGTCTATTCGTTCCAGCCCACTCATTACTTGCCCGATACCATCCAAAGTCTTACTTATGGCTTCTGGAACCTTCACCCCAAAGTTTTCAAGCATTCCAACAACGTCATTGCCTGCATTTACAACCTCCATGCCTTTTTGCCCGATAGAATTTGCTGCTTGAGTTAACTTTGACAAAGCTTTTTGTCTGTCAGATTGAGCAGCGGCCAAGTTATTTTCTGCTTGGGTAAGAGTCAGTAATCTAGTAGTTAATTTCCCGTTCTCATTGGTATATACTTTAGTTATTACCTCTCCTCCCTGAATAACAGTATTTAAATCCTCTTGAGCCTTGATTACCGCAGATGTAGCATTACGATAATTATCTGCACTATTTTTCAGTTCTCCCAAGGGATTACGTACTGTTATTTTTAGATCAATTTCTTTGAAGGCATCTTGCAACGCTTTAAGATCAGTAGGTTTTATATCTTTAGCTGCTTTATTTATAACCTCTTTCAGGTTATCACGCATCTTAACCAGTGCCTCAGTAGACTGAGCATCAAGGTTTCCGAATATGTTTGCAAAATTGATAGATGATTTTAGTTCTTCAAAGCTAACTTCCTTCAGTTTATTTTCCTTCTCTTTTTCCAAGGACTTCTTAGCACCCTTGGTGGTAGCTTCACTGATTTTAAGGTTATATTCTTCGTTTATGGCAGCTTTTTTTTGTTGAAATGTACCATATTCTTTAAGATATTCATTCCAGTATTTCATTTCTTCCTGATAAGGATAAATATCTTGTCGTAGAATAGTATTATTCAAAATTTTATCAAAAGCAGACGTATCTACTTTCACCGCAGATGCATCAAACGTTCTCTTCTTATAGTTCTTAGTCTGCTTCGCCCGCAAATTTTCCTGTTCATCAAAAGCCTTTCGCTGAAGCTCGATCTCCGTCCGGATATAATCTTCCCGCTGACGTTCTAAATCCTGTATCTCCTTCTTGTTGTCCAATTCACGCTGTGCACGAATCTTGGCTTCTCCTTCTGCCATAGCGTCAATACGAGACTGGGTAAGTTGATTCTCCAGATCTTGCTCCTTGCGTTTCCTTTCGGTTGCTTGCTTGTATAATAGTTCGGAGATTTTTTTTTGCTGGTCTACGATGGAGTTATACTCCTTAGTTAACCCTTTATCATCATATAGTTTAAGCTTTTCTTCTGCTTCTGTTTTCTGCTTTATGAGAGCATTATATTGTTTTACAACTTCTTCTGGAACCCCGTTAGTATTTCCCGATTTTAAGGTTTTAAGATATGTATCTTTTATTTGTTTTAATGCCGTATCAGCTAATTGTACTTGCTGTTGCCAATAATCATAGGTTCCTTCCTTTGGCTGAGGAAACAATTTATCAACGTCTATCGAATTTATAAACTCTCCTAAGTTTCCTTTTAACTTACTGACATTATTGTTTATGTCCGAATATATTCTAGCTTGTTCTTCAAGATTTTTATTTGCCTCAGTAAATTCTCTTTGTGCTGCATTTTTCTCTCTTAAAGAGGAATAAGTATCACTTTCATTTTTCTGAGCAGCAAACAATCTCTTATTTGCTTCCTCAACTCTCTTATTGGCCTCTTTTAAGGTCTTTGTTTGATTTCTTAATTTTATTTCTTGATCCACTATTTGATTTGAAATATCTTTAGCTCTATCCATATAACTTTGATATATAGATCTCTGCATCATTTCTTTGCCTAATGCCCTATATGCAATTGATAATTTATCGATATCAATCTTTTCCTCATTTATAACATTGGCATATTGAGGATATTTAGAAATCCATTCATTAATTGAAGCTGTTCTCTCTTTTAATAAAGTTGAAGCACTTTTAAGTTTAGTATATAATAAATCCAATTCGAGTCTTTCTTTTATCGAATCTTGAATACCCTTTTTTCTAGCGGCAGCTAATTCTTGTTCAGCAGTAGAAAGATCCAATACATAATTTTTTCCTCTCACAAGTTCTTTTCCCCAGTTGATTATCTCCTTCCCATACACAGAAAGCAGAGTTAATCCAACAACAAGAGCAGTCTGCCAGCTAATAAGAGACTTTGTCAGTTGCTGCCAAACTGGAGCAACAGCCTTGACATCTTTATTTCCTGCAGCTAATTCAGCCTTAAATGCAGCATATTCTTTTCTTGCTTTAGCAATCTCATCTACAAGGATAGGAAGGTTGTTTGAGATTGCAAGGAAAAAGGTATTTGCACTGACAGCCAAAGATGGCAATTCACGAGCCACCTGCTGTACAGAGAAGCCGAGCCCATTCCATGCACTTGCATAATTACCTACATTTCTTTGAAATCTGCCAGAAGCTTGTTCAGCCGCACTCAATTCCTTCTGAACATTTGCGATTTGGGCCAACAATGCCTTACCAGCATCACCGTTTCTTCGCGTTCTTCCGAGGTCATCATAATCCTTAGTCAATAGGATTATTTGCTTTCTGAGAGCAGTTATACTACCCTCTTCGGCTTTGCTCTGAATTATCTGATCCTTCTGTGCCTTAATTGTTTTTCTGACAGCTTCCTCTTCAACTAATCTTTGTGCTGCCAGTTGCTGCACCTGTCTTAATATTCCAATTCCGGAAGTACCTGTTTTCTCTGAATCAGCAAGAGCAACAAAGCTTTTCTTTAATTGTTTTATCTGCTTATCCGTTTCTATTACGGCTTCTGTATTAGCCACAATCCATTTATTTGTGGATTGCAATGCAGCTGTTTCTTCCTTTGCCTTTTTGACTGCATCATTGGAAGAATCAATGTCATGCTTCAGCTTTTGGATTTGAAGGTATTTGTTTTCATACTCTTCTAATTTTTTAGTAGCCGCCGCTATCTCTTTCTCTAATTGTTTTATAGCCGAATCACTATTGGGTATCCCTGCAATAGCAATTAGAGACTTCTTCAATTTATCTATTTCTTGACGCAGTTTTATAATGTCTTCGACATTAACATCTGCGGTAAATTTCATTCCTGCCATGTGACTTTTACGTTTTCGTTACCAAATGATTCCTTTAACTCTTTCTCCACGGTTAGGCTTGCCGAATCCAGAACGTCAAAACCCTTGCTAGAAACAAAGCTCGCATACTCCATTCCATCGGCCACAACAACACCGTCTTTAGGCTTACTTCCAAAGATCAGCATTGCCTCTGTCCTGTTCTTCGCCAGTAAATGTTCTCCATCGGCAGGGATATATAGGTCTACAATATTTCCATCCCTGACAATAGCAGCACCGGGAGCATTGCGAAGATTCCAAGTATGGTTTTGATAGGTTTTCTTATTACTAACATTGCGTTCCTTCTGCATATAAACGGCTCTTTGAGCTGCTTCTTTCATCAATTCGGTAGCATTCTCATCAACTTCTTCGACGAATTCATCGAGACCGGATAAATCCACTGTTACTTTCATTATTCATCAAACTTAACTTTTCCTTTAAAGAAATCCTCCTCCGATACTTCTGTTAGTACCTCCCCATCGTATACAGCGTGCAACTTATCTTTTTGCATGATGATCAAATTGCGATATGGGATTTTATAAACGACTTCATCATAAGACAAATGAAGGCTATCCATGAACGACGCAATTTGCCCCAACATACAATCATTGCCTATAACCTCTGTTTTGCTGTTAGATTTGCTACGTTCTTCGCTAAACCTAACAGCATCGTAAAATTTTTCACATCTATCAGAGAGTAAGCCGCTGTAAGACCGGATAATACTTCTTCTAAGGTTCCATGAGACAATTCTTCAGATAATGAATCATTTCCATTGATAAACCAAGAAAGTGCGCTTGAAGCGACAGAAATGTCCTTCAATGAAGATATAACACCCGCTATATCCTTGTTGTCATCAAGAACTGCGAGATAGGCCGAAGCGCCGGCTATTTTATGTATGGTAGGCGGATTTACACGGTACATTTTCCCATTTACAATGATCGGAATGAAATCCTTTCCTGTGATAGCTTCTGATATAAGTATGGCAGCTTTATTCATAATGATATTTATTAAAAAAGGGTGAGATACATAAACCCTCACCCCTCACCACTTTATAATATAGATAATGTCTCTGCTGATCGCGAAGTATCTTCCTTCCCAGGCCTCTCATAGTTAACAGCAGTTCCAGCGTTCACCCGCTTTGACTTAGTCGTAGAACTATTCAAATTGAGAGAAGTATCAGAAGACATGGATGCGATATTGTCAACAGTTCATGCAGCATCTACTTTTTCTCCGTCGAACATATAGTCACTCTTCACGCCGGCGCTAGGATTTTCCATAGCAACAGCTGTTACTCCCAAGCCGATATTCTTTTCCACAGCATTTCCCTTAGCAATGACCGCAGCATTGGTGAATACAATATAGTTTCCAGTCTTCGTCTGTCCAACAACGGCTTTATTGATAATCCCCGGAGTATCAGAAGCGGCCCATCCTGCGTCTGTATCAACTTTTTCACCACCTTGCAGATCTACCTTGTCATCAAAGGAGAAAACGCCCATAGTGAAAGCAATTGTTTTAGCCCCTTTTTGCGTCACATCACGATAATAGATGCTACCATTCAACTCGTTAATGTAGTCGGTATAGGTAGGATCATCCTCCGTATACGCCCAAGTATCTTGATGAGAGTTCTCAACTTCTGTAGCAGTACCTAACCAGGTTTTAAGGCTAGTTTTAGTTACAGCAGAAGTAATAACATCACCGTACCAAATCTTTTTAATTCCTATAAACGGTTTCATATCTTTTTAATTTACGTTTAATACTTCAAATAATAATTTCACATTCACATAGTAACAACATAACTCTTTATCTTCCTCTATTCCGATAGTTTCAGAAGAATACCGATACCATGAACCGTCATATTGCCCTACAACTCCATCTTTGAACATCTTCTTGCCCTTTCTTTCCAGCTCATTCAAGCGAATAAGATCAGCCTTCCCCGACCTTGATAAAGGAACGCAAAGATTAACTTCAACGTACCCCTTTTCCCAATAAGTATCGGGCTGTTGAGTCTTAGGATAAACCACAATCCTTTCAGTATTAACCTTACCTTCAGGTATATTACCTCTCTGGTATACTTCGGATATCCCAAAAGCCTTGCAATCCTTAAATATTATGTTCGCGATGTCTGTTGTTGCAATCATATCCAAATGTCACATCTACCTTTAAACTCTTCCGAATAACACTCGGCATTTTTCTTCACCTCACCTCCGCCAACAGTATTTTCGTCGGAATCCAAGCATCTCACGTGACTTCCTAAGGGAATCTTTTCCCCTTCGTAAACCACATGATAATTGTACATCCAACGTTCACCATTTACCGACACTTCCTTTTGTTGTGAATTATCATGGCAGAAGCATTCAGCTACATCCTGCCAAGATTCTCCACCGGTTCCTGTAATTAAACGCCCATACTCGTCATTCTCTTCCGGAGTAATAACTTGTATTTGCAATTTATGTGGAGTTTCTTCTAGCATATCACCAAATATTAGATGCGTCTTTAATGATACTTATTCCAACCAAAGCTGCCGTATCGTCATTAGGAGTTATGCCATACATCTTAAACATATATTTTGCATAGTTCAACAGTGTATCAGCCCCCCAAGACTTAGAGAATCCATTCTCTGAGACAGAAGTAGGATGAGTAAGGATTTTATCCATAAACTTATCCACCGAACCGGATATCTTCACTTTTGTACTAATGTCCACATCGGAGCTCGGATCAATTCCCAGCCCCAACGCGAACTTTTCTACTCCAGCATCTGATATGTCACCAAGCGGAGAAAAACATTGCTTTATGTAGTCACCTATTGTCACGATTCAACAGTCAACGAGTAAATACCGTTAATTTCAGTGATGACCGGCAAAGACAATGACTGAGCTTTAGTAAACTCAACACCGTTTGAATTGTCAGTCTCACCCTTACCCCATTGAGATACCCGGATTCTTCCGTAGTTTGAGTAAGTAACACCACGCTCTTGCCTCAATTCATTATCTGCATAAGCATTCTTGATAACTCCAAGTTTACCGGCAGGAATAAAGACAAGGTTTTTATCATTCCAAGGTTGATAATCCGTCAACTTACCGTTATTTTGGATTCGAGTAGTACGTCTGATAATTTCAAATTCCGGAAATCCATTTTGACGCATGAATTCATTCAATCCGCCAAGCAGCAGAGGAGTACCCATCTTGTCTGTACCGTAAATCACCTGCTTCATCTTCTTGTTACGAAGAATGAAAGATAGTCTCTTTTGGGAGATTAGAATCTTGTCAAATGTAACCTTATCCTGAGCAGCGTCCAAAATCTCCTGCAAGTCTTCAAAACAGTCTACTGTACTTTCGTTCCCCTGCACCCAATCAACCGTAGTCTTTGCAATGTTTTCAGACGGCATCTTATAGTCAATAACGCCTCTTACACCACCTTCAGGATTGTTGTTTGCATCAAAAGTGAATACTCCCTTGTTTGAAAGAGCACCCAAGAAGATAATATCCAGTTTGGACTGTACAGAATTTACCACCTTTGTGACATTGTTCCACATGAGATCGATTAATTCCTGAGTCTTCTGCTCATCAGTCAGCATACGAGAATCTAGAACCTGAAGAACCTTGCGATAATCCTCAATAGGCATAGAATAACTCATTTGATGAGCAAGAACCTTCTGCTTCAACGTTTTAAAGCCCTCGGTTCCCATAATAGGCTCTTTACCTTTAGAGTCCAAGGTCGCAGCTGCAACGCTTAGGTTATACTGTCCGATTATTTCTTCGAAGTTCAAACCAACAGTAGGGGTGTCCCAATCCAAATATCGTTCATAGATATTCTGGTCAAACAAACGCTTTCTCAATTGAGAAGCGGCATCAATACGAATCTGTACCTGTTTGGTCAGTTCGCCAAAAATAGAGCTGTAAAATAATCCCGGCATAGCTTATTGTCTTACATATTTAATACTTGGATTATTCTTCATGCACCATCCGCCCAAAAGCCAATCTTCTGGCATCGGATAAGCTACTTCTTTCAGAATAATCACATCATAACCTGCAGAAACAGTCTGAAAATCCATATTGGTTTTATACTCCTTGTCTGTTTCTACCACCGCATTTGGCACATCTGTCCCAACGACAGCAAAGGCATTAGCCGTAGCTCCAGTCAATGCGGCAGCTAGCGTAACGACATCGTAATCAGCATTCGATCTATCAATGCTATTAATAGCCTGTTCGTTTTCACCAATCTTCAGCTTATCGCCGACCTGTACCAAACTTCCTTTTACAATTCGCGGAGCAGAAGTTGTTCCTCCAGATACGATCTTAACAGCCTTACATACTGTGCACTCCATATTTGCAAAATCCAACGCAATTGGAGTACCTTTTCTGATCAAAGTACCTTCTGGAAATGACTGCTTGAGTTTAAAATCCCCAGGGATAACTTTACACTCACCTCTCCAAAATACGGGGAATCCGCCTTCAATCTGTCCTTTTTCAAATTCAATAGCCATAGTATTTGTTTTTAATTAGCGTCTGGCAATCCTTCTGCCCACTGTATAGCCATTTCCTTGCCTTTTTCAGAAGGAGTGGATAAAGGGAATGCCGAATCTTTTGTTTCAAGCCCTGCGGTAACAATATTCTGTTTGATGCCTGAAAGATAGGTCGTAATTGCCGTTTCATCCATTTCGTCAGAAATAGCAAAACCTTCTTTCATTCGCCATTCAGGGATACCCAGTTCTTTTGCTTTTGAAGAGATTAGACTGTTTCTCTCAGCACGTGACTTTTCAGCCTTAAATGCGTCATTCTCGTTTTTTAACGTGGAATAACGCTGTTCCTGTTCAGTCTTGTACTTTTTGAACCACTCCGGCTCCTCGTTTTCTGGTTGCTGTTTGTTCTGCTCGCCCCCACCTGCAGCCTCTTTCTCCTTTGCTTTATTGACAGCATCAGTTACCCGTCTATCAATACCGCTCTGAAGAGAGGTTAAAAACGTTTTTTGCCCCTGTACAACAGTTGCCAAGTTATCTTCAGTTACTAGGCCTAATGCAGATAAAGCGTCAGCCTGTCCCTGCAAAATTTCATCGCTTAACCCTAGATTTGAGTACGCTAGTTTTAAAGCTTGGAAAATTTTTTCTTTCATGATTAGTTCTTTTATGCAAATCTTTTTAAATCAGCATAAAAATACAATGCGGTGAGTCTATATGAAAATTATCAGATTGCGAATGAACCACAATTCGCCAATTGTGGGAAATTTGCTATTTCTTTCCCAGTAAATACGAAAGAATAAGGAAGTTTGAGGTAATTATGGATGGAAATAAGAGAAACGGGCAAAAAGAAAGGCGGATGTTAGTCCGCCTTATCTTTAGTTACTCTATTCTCTTTTATTCTCCTCAATATATCCTGTTCTCCACCAAAAGGTAAATAGAAATCAGATAATACGGTATTCATAAGCTTCGGAGCCAATAAAGCTCTTCCTGTAGCAAAGACATCAGGAACAAACTTTTCAATAAATTTATTTTGAACTTCAAATGTCGTTTTATCTTTTTCGTTTGGATATTTAATAATGTCATAAATATCACTTATACGCAATGTATAAGAATACTTTAATGACACTATATCAACATCTTGTGAATTCTCAGTTAATATATATTTTACTTGTGCATGAGCCGTTAAATATGATTTTTCTTCATTTACACTCATACTGATCCCAAAATAAGGAGACACGTTTTTCTCGCAATCTTCTTTAGTTTCAGGAAGCCTATCATAATCAACACTAAAACTATCTTCTTTTATTGAGACAATGCGCACCTGCAATTTCTTTTCCATATCAAAGCGATTCTGATTTAAATTTAAAATCATTATAATTACTTGAAGAATGCTTCCCTTTCGAAGGAATATTCATAGAGTCAACAGAAATAGGAAACATTACTATAATCGGCTCCTTCTTTGAAATTACTTCTATTATAGGTTCTTTTAATACATTCTCAATAGACTTTATTGTATTAATTGTAAAATTATGAGTACCCCTCATCCATTTACTAATTTCAGCATCAGATTTACCCAATAAAGTCGCTAAATCTTTTTGCTTTAACCCTTTGGATTCTAGAATTTCATGAATCCTATCAACAATTTCAAATGAAAAAGATATAAATTCTCTAGTTTCATTTGAAATATGTTTTCTTCTTGCTTCAAATAAACTATTCTTTTTCATGCGTTTTAAATCTTAAGTTTCCTTCTAATATTTTATTTTTATAACGAATCTGATCGTTTTGTTTTCGAGAATTAATAAACCGACTTGTTTCAATTAATAATTGAACATACCTTGATAATATTGGACTATCTTGCCAAGAATTAGCATCCTTTACATCGCCATTTCCTATAATCAACATATTATCGGATAATCTCAAACAATATAGCCTTATATTATTTCCAATCTCTATCGGGATAGCACATACTCCATCTCCATATCTACCTTCTGGCTTAAAATATCTTTCTAACGCTCCTTTCTCTGATATTTTTTCTAACCACGACAATATAACATCTATATCTTTATCAAATTCACATCCTTCTGGGAATTTAAGCAGAAACTTTTCAGCCTCTGTATACACATCACCTTTAAATCTGATTGTATAGAAGTTAATGTTGTCATATTCTTCAAATAATTCAATAGTATATTCTATTTCTTTCATAATTAACTTATAAGTTAACTGCACAAATATACAACAACAACACCAAACAACAGCACTTGTTTGATCACTAGCACCATTATTTTAAGTAATATTTAGATTATTAACAGTTACAGCACCTACATCTTCACTATCAAGAGCGCCAGCTTAATCACTTAGATCAATATGATTACGAGCAATTATAATAATACAAATAAAAACCGCCCATCTTTAGACGGGCGGGAAACTGGTTAGGAGTGGATTACAAAGTTGATTCCGAGAAATCCAATTTGTACACGATCTTCCCTTTATTGTCTCTTCTGAATTTTCCTATGCAGATAAGCTCAGGAAAACCTGGTTCAGGTGCCCAAAAAGGAACGGATACTGTTTCTTTTTCAGGAACCTCTATGGTCGCTAGTAACTTTTCAGCTTCTTGCTCGCATAGTTTTGTCAACTTTTCTATGTTGTCTGTGGTTTTACCGCACTTAACGACAATCTCATTTTGTTGCTTTTCTTTTTTCATGATTATATTGTAATATTTGAGTTAAGATTGCGGATTGACTAACTCCCCTGTGGCTTTATTTAAGACCAGATGGTATTTCTTCTTCTCCCCTGCCCTAGTGGTGGCATCAATGTCTACTACTACATTATTGCCATCTAGGGAGTATGTGGATTTATTTACTCTTATCTCTTCATCGGTGATGGGTACTTGCCAAATTAGATATTTGTTATATGAGTATTCTGATATATCAACACACATAATTATATTATCAGTAGTATATACCATATTATTCATAGATAAAGAGATATAGTTTGCTCTTTCTATGTTCTCAATCCAATCTCTAGTTCCCCCATTATTTCCATATATAACATTTAAATCTGCATCCATCACAGCTATAAAATATCCACTAGTTCTTACTGTTGAATAAACCACAATATATTCTCCATACCATTCAGCTATTTTTTCGGGATAGAAATGTCCATGATGAGGATCATCTTTGTCAAAATACTCTTTTTTAACCAACTTCCCATCTTTGATTTTCAGCATAAATTTATGTGGATGAGCAACTAATTCTGAACTATATAAACCTCCCAATATATAGAAACAGTCATCCTTTTGCAAGGCACTTTGAAGGAAACACCCTTTGACTATGTACTCTCTCTTATCTCCAAACCCAAGATCATGGGTATAATTTTCGGCTTTGTCCTTGATGGTAAACACCTTGTTGCCTGATTCGTCAATAGCCTCTATATAGTAATCTCCTTCAAAGATATAGGCTTGTAGTTTTAAATCACCTACTGCAATAGCACTATCTATTTTGTATTTTGGAGGCTCCGGCTCATTTATGGTGTCTTCACTAGAGCTACAGGCTGCCAATAGCAATATTGCTACTAAAGGGAATAGAATTTTATTCATGATTGTGTGTGTTAGTTTTATTGTGCACCTTTTAATTCTTCAATCTTAGATTGCGCATTCTTAAACGCAGATATTAATGCTTCCGCATTCTTGACAAAAACTGTACTTGATCCATATCTTTCAAGCTTTATATACCAAGAAGCTTTTCCTTTAGACACATAATAACCTATTTGAAATCCATCTTCAGTTATAAATTTATTTTCCAAATAATCAGGATTGCTTTGAATATCAGAATTCACTTCACTTACGAGTTTTTCAAGTGCCTTGTTTACTTCAACTAAATCAGAATATTCAATCATGGCTACATGAGCAATACTTTTTGAGGTCTCCCCTTGTTCAATCCGGTAAAAATAAGCATTTTCTTGACTATTTAGAATAGTTCTTACTCCAGTTTCAATACTTCCCATAAAGAATAATGGAATATTGGGCATTTTCACATCAACAAACTTCATGATAGAACCTGTTTTTGATGTAAACTCCTCAAATTTAGTCAATTTCTTTGATTCTTCTTTGTTTTGCGAATAACAAAATACAGACATTATTACTGCCAAAATAAATAATATTTTTCTCATAATTTGTGTGTTTATATGTTCGTGGGCAAAATAACGGACAACTGCTCACAAATGCAAATAAATCGTCATATATCTTCATACATCACGCAAAAAAGTTGTTTTTTCTTGCTTTTTTCAAAAATAGTTTGTATGTTTGCGGCGTTCAACATATTTAAATCGACTGTGCAGGCGGAGCTTGCATTCTTATGCAGGCATTTTTTATGCTTGTATTTAAAATATTGAGGTATATTGTACCCCCGTGTGGAACTGTAATGGAACCACAGCATAGTCGATATGTGTTGAACAGCGGGAAAGGCAATATACCTTTTTTATTTATTGTTATGTTCAACAATATCGACAATCATCATCAAACAAATAATAGTAGTTTGATGGCGACGTTAATCCACGATACGGATAGAATGAGTTCGCTTGAAATAGCCGAACTTACAGGAAAATTGCATAAGAATGTTTTAGCAGACATTCGTAATCTATTATCTCAAGGTGTTACTAAGCTGAATTTTCAGCCGAGCACTTATAAAGACCCTACAGGTAGAAAACTCCCCTGCTTCGAACTCACCAAGAAAGGCTGTTTGATTCTAGCATCCGGCTATGACGCAGTACTCCGTGAGAAGATTATTGATCGCTGGGAACAGCTCGAACTAGAGAAGCGCAAACCTCAAACTCCCCAAACCTACCTCGAAGCCCTGAAAGCCCTCGTATCATCGGAAGAGGAAAAGCAACGGCTGGCGCAGGAGAAGAAACAGCTGGAAGAGAAGAACGCCAAACTCCAACCAAAGGCTGACTTTGCTGACGCAGCCTTCGCCACCGACGACAAGGTAGATATAGGAATGTCCGCCAAGATCCTGAAACTCGGATTCGGGCGCAATACGCTGTTCGAGAAGCTAAGGAAAGCGGGCGTATTCTTCGCCAACCGCAACGAGCCCAAACAGCGGTTCATTGATGCCGGCTACTTCGAGATGAAAGAGAAGTTCATCGAGCGCACCAACCATCCGGGCTTTGTCGTCACTAAGGTTCTTGTCACCCAGAAGGGATTGGCTTATTTGAACCACCTGTTTGGCGGAAAACCTTCTGACGGGAAGCTGGCTAGGATAGTATAACCATCCCCTTTTCTCAATTCATATCGCGGTCCGTTTGAATGCCGGACAGCCAAAACTATATCAAAATACACGAAAAATAGAAAGTTATGAACGCACAACATTATACCCCAAACGAGATAAAAGACGCCTTATACGTAGCAATAAGGCAAAACGAAGAGATAAGCAGGATCGGCAGGGAAACTGCCATGAAAAGCCTAAGAGTAGCCCAAATGAGGGAGGAAGGTTCGAAGAGACTGGCTTCTGCCCTAGACAGATTTGAAGCCATATGCTGCGAATTGGGCGATATTCCACAGCAGGCAATGATGAAAGTAGTGAGATGCTCCGAAAAAACCAAACGTCCGAAATTCGACCTAAGAACGCTCAACGGGCATCTTGTAAGATAAGATAAGATAAGTCAGGGGACTTCGGTCCGACACTGAAGTTGACGCCAATCAGCGGGAAAGGGTAGCTTAGGGCTGCCCTTTCTTTATGTACGGATTCAGAGAATATACTTTTTATGCTCAATCAGCGCATTTGCAACGGTACGGGAAGCCCTCCTGCTGGTTATCTCACAATCCGCATTTCCCTGAATATCTTTTCTTTCTATTTCGTCAGAAGCAAGGGCTTCAATCAAACCAACTGCCGCAAGCTCAACTTTGCTCATGTTGTCACGTATGCTTTGATTTTTGGAAAGACCTTTCTTTGCCCGGATCACATTAGTAGTTCCTCCGTAGAGAGGCTCATATATGGCATTAGTGCAATTACGAAATCCATCACCCGATACACCATGAGCTGCCAATGTCCTTGTGAACATATTCCTAGTTCCGATAGATTTCAGACGTTCAGCGGTCCAATCTGCAGACTTTCCTCTTTTCTCGTATGCTTTTATGTAGCGTTGGCCAATTAGGTCCGGATTCTTTTCTTCTTCGATACGCTGGAAGAAAACTTCGTTCACTATTACCGCTAAATCCGCATCAAGATACTTTGCATATTCCAAAGCAACCTGCCTAATGCCATAAGTACCACCTCCTTTTCCACGTTTTGATTTTATAATGCCATTTTGGGCGGCATTTAGAAATCTGCATGCAGACACTATAAAGTCAGAACCTTGTTGAGTATTCTTCCAATCATTAGGTCTTTTAGCATCAGGACTTCCAGCGATTACCCATAAATCGTTAAGAGAATAAAAATCACCATCTCTACCAATATTCTCTAAAATATTAGCGTCATACTTTTTAATTTCTGCTTTCTTTTTCATAGATTTGCATTATTAAATAGTTAATACTATCCCCATTAGCGGCTCGGACACTTCCGCTTCTGGGGATTTTAATTTGTCCGACTTTGTAGCAAGCGAGGATTCGAACCTCTAAACGCCCTATCGACTTGCTCAACCTTGTTTTGTTCTATTTTACCTCTTATTCTTGTATAACACCCGTAATTTTTCTGACTAAGTAGTCTCGTTTTTGGTCTGTTTGTCTGATTTAGAAGATGTATTCCCATTTGACGAAACCTGCTTTTCACTTTTTATAAGCTCTATCTCTTCCTGTGGAGCATCCGTCAAAGCAAGCATAGTAACAGCCAGATCAAGAGAAATAATTCCATCCGAATATAGCTTACCGATAGCTTCCCATTGCTTCTCCTTATCTTCATTGAATGGTTCCGCAAATTCGTGAGTAATCTTCAGCCTGGATAACTGGTTTCTCAGATGGATATGGGTAACATTCATCATAATAGCCAGAATAAGGTTCTTTTCCCGGTCCACAAGTATATCGTAAGTCTCTTTTAGATTGTCCCTTTTAATGTACCCTAGCGTCATAGCACGCTTTAAAGCCTCTCCAGATAGTGTTCCCATACCTTTCATGTTTTCGAATGAGAAATCGGGCGTAAATGAGTCGAATAGAATAGAGTTATTCAAGTCTTTTTTTTCACTATCTTTCATTGAAGAGTATTCAGGAGGAGCTAGATAGTCAATAGCACTGTTCTTGTCTTTCATTTGGATTACTTCCCCAACCATGCTTGGATCTGATAAAGACTGGAGAACATCTGCCGTTGCTTTTACTTTCGGGTCTGCAAAATAATTATTAGTATCAGCGGCTTTGGAATCAATATGTTCCTCCCTGTCACATCTAGGCTGTGTCCCGTACCAAGCCTTATCCTGTTTATAGTAAATTACGTTGATTTTACCAGATGGATTAACCAACGGCTCAACTTCCCACCCAATATTTGCTCTTTTGCATCGGAATATGTAGGATGGCGTTTCTATATCAAAATGCTCAACTGTTCTATTGCCCTCCTTCAAATTGTACCCATATCCAAATGCAATCATATTTTCGTATTGATCGAAAAGCGGACGGAGAGTATATCCCTTAGATTTGGATATGACCAAAACCTTTACTCCCGGCCTTCCGTTATCATTAAATATATGATATACTTTTGCACTTTCAGTTTCTGCGCCGGCCAGCCTTTTTGCTTGTCTCATTGTTGTATGAAACCTAGTATTCTGAAGAAACTCGTTGTATGCTTCAAATGCTTCATCCGTACCTTCCACATCGTTCTTCCATTTTATAGGATTACCCAACAAGAAGAATAACTCTACTTCATTGATATACCTTTGTCTTGTCCGAGGTAGCTTTTCTGTTCTATAAGGTTCTTTGCCTTTACGCGGCTTATCTGGGCGACTGTTGACCTTATGAAACTCCGGATTATACTCGGCAATAGCCTCATTTACATCAATATCTCGATCTTGAAGCAGCGAGATAACCTGGCTTATATCCCTGTCTTGGATAAGCCTCATTAAATCCCGTTCAACTCCTAAAGAATTAAGCGTTTTGTTACGCAACAAATTGAATATAGCCTCAATATAATTCATATCTTTTATTTTAATATAGTCCTAAATCGTCTTTATTGTATTGTTTTGGTTTTAATATTCTTCCTAATACTTCCCCCAATACCCAATATCTTGCAGCATCAAGTGCATGATTATACTTATCAATTGGTTTATTTATATAATTACCATCCTTATCCTTATCCCATGTATATTTCCTTAACTCATATAAAAGATTATAAGACCTTCTAGTTACTTTCAAGTTTAATTCTAACATTTTATCTATGCCTGCTAGAATTGAACTTTTAGAGTTTATATTTGACTTATCTACCGGATAAATAAGAATGCCTGAGTTTGATATTTCTTGTATTAATCTTGGGTCTGCACTTTCCGATATTACTTTTAGCCTAAATGGCTTAAGAGAATCCGAAATGTCCCCAGATAGCATCCGGGTCCTGTAAAACAATTCATCAAGATATAGGTCATTATCAATAAGCGCACATTCAATAGCCGCGGAAGGGTCATTTGAATATCCAAAATCTAATCCAACACCTCTCTTCTTAGCATAATCGGGTATAGAATCTACAATCTCAAATCGTTTAAATATTGCACCTTCCGCAACATCAGACCATCTTCCAATAGCTACATGGGCATATTTCTCCGGCTCTTCTTCTTTCATACGTTCCATCTCTTGAATAAACTGAGGAGAAAGGTTCTCTATGTTATCTAAATAAGTAGTATGAATATGAAGAACATTAGGATGAGTGGAAATCTGAACTTGTACACCGTCGATCTCTATCAATTTGTGCGTTTTTTCAATGTATTTCTTATAAATAAAGTGATTCGAATCTGTCGGGTTCATAATAATAATCACTCTATTTTGAATCCCTTTTTGCCTTATTGAGAGAACTAATTTATCAAAGTCCTCTTCTGAATTCCATTCCTCTGCTTCGTCACACACAAAAGTAGTAAGCCCCTGTATGGATTTTAACTTTGCCGTTTGATTTCCTGAAGATGTTCTGATACCCCTAAACATAATTACACTATCTGAAAAGGTATTGATAATGTCTTTTTTAGTTATATCAAAGAAATCATTAGTTCCCTCTAAATCTATCTTTTCTTGAAATTCAGGAATGACCGATATATCTGCTGAAGTCATTGTGTATCGGCTGTACAGCATCTTATGTCCAGATTCGAATGAAAGCCTTTCTATAAACGTACCAACATTAAAACTTTTAGCACTTCCACGACCACCGGTTATGAGAGTTATTAATTTATCCGTGTTATTATACAACGGATTATATACTTCTTGAGTTTTAATGTTAAACACTATCATTTCTTTTTTGATCTAGCTTTTATCCACTCTTGAACAGGGATACTCCCTTTTACATTCAATGTACTTTCTTGTTTTTCAGCAAGACCTAATTTGCGAGCTATTATATTAGCATTAAAGGCTCCTACAGTAGCCCCTTCCAGCTGCTGAGTTTCTATTACAGATTCTATACGTGCAATGACCGACAAAAAATCTTCATGATTAGCTTTCTTAAATTCCCTCCAGAAAGTTTCACTAGCATCACAATATAACATTAGACCACTAAGTGTATATGGCCGCTGTGTAGGCGATTCCTCCTTTTCCTTTGTCTTTCCTTTTGTTTTATTCTTAACAACTCTCCAAGGGTTCTTATCGCACCACTCAAAATATTCACAAGCAGCCTCCCATAACAAATCAGGGGTGGCAAATAACATGTCACGCCCATGCTTGCTTCTTAACTTCCAAAATTGATTTCCTTTTGGTGCTGCCATCTCTATTTATTAAAAATTAAACCCTCATCTCTTAGATGAGATACAATTTCACTGTAAATATACTCTATATCCTTCCGAAACCCTTTATAATTATTGTAGAGAACGACCACAGTTTCAATATTGTGGGAAATAAATGTCTTATCGCTGATATTTACCGATTCTGCAATCTTATCCCGAAGCCCCCTAGGCATTCTCCCCCCTGCTAGAACACTAGGAGCATACAGGAATAAAATGATGAATATGAACTTTTTTCTGTTATGAACACTGTCTTTGTATCCCGGACAATCCCTTAAGTTGTTTATTTCACAAAACCACTTATATATGGATGGGATATAGTCCAGATCAGACACGATAGGAGCAGATAATTCAGATTCTCTTTCCGACAATCTTGATTTCTGCTCTCTTATTGATTTTAATTCTGAAATTTCTGAAAACATAGCACATTTATTTAAAGTTAATAGTATATTTGTACTATGAATTGAGGAAAGAGGACTTATCTGGTGGTTCGGGTGGTCCTCTTTTTATTTTGTCTTTCTTCCCCATACACATGCATTGTACAGTGCATAGGCATACATCTTAAGTTCCCTGCTGTTGCTTATATATTCCACATTCATTGCTGCTTTAAAGCAATCAGCCAGAAGGTTGTTGTCTATTTCTTGGTTCATAATCTTAGTCTATTAATTCAAATTCATAAGCCCACACGAACGGATTGCATTCCCAAGCGCCTTTGCCTGAGACTTTATCTATCAGGGCAGAAAAGGCTTCTCTAGGACTTCTTTTCATATCTTGCCAACTAAACATCTCAAATCTGTCTGATAAATCATATTTAAAAACTGTTCCGTCTTTAGTATATTTTATAATCCCTTCTTTCAAACAGTCCGCTTCCGATATGTCCTGTAGGCGTTCGCACTTGACTCCGGTGATTCTGATATGTTTCTTACAAGCAGCAGCCGAAACAAACATCTTGTTATTCCAGCCTGCGGAATGTTTCATAAAACCACGAATACCTAAGTCTTTGGGATCTCTATCTAATGAGTCTGGATCATACCCTAAATCCTTGTAGCTTTGTGCAATGGCAACTACTTCGCCAACTTTATATTTGGGGAGAATTTGTCCGCCATCAATCATACGTTCATCTTCGTCATACATACATATTTCAGTGACTTCACCAGAAGGTCTCTTACATACAAAATATCCTGCAACGTTTACACCTCTAAACTTTAAAGGATAAGTAACTATTCTTCTCGTCATAGTCTTCCGACCTTCTAATACAGCTTGTGTTAGAGAAAATTTATCGTTAAACATTATCTTCTTCATGATTCCTCCTTCCTATTATTGCTTTCGTTTTTACTTTGATTATTTCGATTATACTTCACATCTTCCCAAGCAGTCACTATTGACCAGAATAGATTTAATGCTGTCACAATTACAAGAATTCCTGTCAACCATTCTATTCCCAGATGGTAAGATATCAAACAAGATATAAATGACAGCCAAAATGTTATCTCTTCAAATTGATAGTCTTTCATTTTATCATCCTTCCTCTTCTAAATAATAACTCATTTTCATATACTCTTCATAAGTTATTTCCTTCCAAAAAGTAACTATACATCGTTCTTTATAGTTTTTCAGAAGTAACTTATGTATTTCTGCCAGGCTGAAACAGCCGTTATTTTCACAACGAATTCCAGATCCAAATCTACCCTTGCAACGAAAGGCATAATAGTAGTACTTTTCCATTTTATTCCTCCTTGATTAATTGTGGGTGATCGTAGATGTTGTCAATTATTTCCATTCTTGCAGTGTCGTAACCACCAAGAATATCCACCATATCATTTTGAGGTTCTTTCATTTCTGCCATTAAACAAGCCTTATCTTCCGAATACCAAACTTCAATTATAATATCAAAGCCTTTGATTATATCCCCTTCATAGATTTCTTTTCCGTTCTTGTCATACAAGCCGGTGAACTGACATACGGTTTCGGGACAGACTTCATACATACCGATGCTTCTCCCTATTTCAATATCATTTAAGGGCGGGATGACAGCATACCTGTCCTTTTCGATCTTAACAAGAGAGCCATACAGCCATTCTTCATCGTATATGCTTTTGCCTCTGAATTTTATTGTACGATTCATTTTATACCTCCGTTATTTTTAACGCTTTCTGTATTCCAGCTTCTAATGCTTCTTCGTAAGTATCCCACTGACCACCATCGTTAGGACCGTCGAATATACCGGCAGCTATAAAAGTTCCATTATCAGCCTTGCATATATCATAACCATAACCGCAAACATTTCTAACGATGGAAATATGCAGGTTCTTAGTTTCACGTAGCCACTTTTGAGCAACAGACTGAGTAGGGAAATGATAACAACTGAATCCTTTTTCTGTCAGCGACTTTAAAGTATCCAATGTTACAAATTTTTCATCCATAATTATTTCTGCTTTTTAAGTTCTTTCAATACTTTCTTCGCTATCTCATAATCATTCAATTGCCAACTGGTATAAACATCATCTGTGTGTTCATCGTAATGGTTGGCGTATACGTATTCCTTCAAGTTTTCACGAAAGGATTCACCGTCTAAACCTTCATCATCACAATCATCGTACATTCTCAATTCATGAGCTACCTCCTTACATTCTCGATGTGTAACAAAGTCATAGATAGTTCCATCATAGATATTTGTCTGACGGACATATTTTTGTCCTATCGCTATCTTTTCACAACAAAACTCACACCCATGTTCTTTTCTTGCTGTTGGATAAGTTACTCTTAGTATTGTTGGCATAGTTATTTATCATCTTTAGTTATCTCCTTATATAAATTCCATAATTCCTGTTCGGTATAATCTTCACAAGAAATATCAAGTCTCCACGTCCATCTATCATCAAATCCACCTGTATAATATCCAAGTCCCATTCTACTTATTTTATTAAGTAGTTTTAAAGGTGGTGTAGTACCACCGAGCAAGTTGCACAAATCTTCTTTATTAAGTTCTACTATCATAGTTATTTCTCTTTCTTTAATTCTTCACAATGCAACTTATAAGCATAGGCAAACATCTTCAAAGTAACAGGCTCAAAGTGAAAATCTGCTTGTTTACCTTCTACTACAACAGAAACACATAAATCTCCATCACAAAAATCAATATATGCCATAGCATTGTCATTCCCTTTGATAGAAAAGGTTTGTGTCTGTATACTATCCATGATTCACCTCCTTTTCTAATATTCGTTGCAATGGATCAAAACTCTCATTTACTTGTTGTATTCCATCTATAGCATCTCTTATATTGGCACATTGCAAACTACTTAAAGCATTTGTCATTCTAAACGCAGGATTTACCATACAAATACCAGTAAGAGCATCAATCAACTGTTCTTTGCTTAGTTGTTTTAACTGATCCTTAATTGTATTTCGCATTTCTTCTTCACTCATTGCTATTCCTTTCCTTTAAAGTGTTCGATTAGCTCTTCTGTGGTAGCCTTATGATAATTGTCCACATTAAGGTCGTTAGGCATTCCGTAAAAGTCTATGCCCGATAATCCATCGTATTTTGTATTATCACGCCATATCCCCCAATCTCCTTTGTCATTAATAAATAGTTGATTATCGTCAGTATCGTCTCTCAATGCGGCAATGGCAAGGAATAAATCCTCGTTGGCTCCGCAATCAATAAATTTCCCACATAAAATACTGTCTTTATCAAAAGGAATATCAAAAGAATCTGCAATTACATAATTAGGAGTATCGAATCCTTTTTCTGGATATTGATAAGCCCATATTATACTGCAATTATCCGTCCATATTGGGGAATTTTTTATATATCCCAACTCCTCCAACTTCTTCCGAAGCTCCGGTGTGTTTTTGCGTATAAAACACGGTGTTGTAAATCCTTTATTTTTCTTCATTTCTATCTTGTTTTACGTCATTAATAACTCGGATTAAGAACATATACATCGCATTCGTGGCACAAGTTGCATTCCTTTGTTTTATCTTTAAGACACATACTTTTAGTCTTTTCCGGATAATGCCAATCAATAGAACTACAAACAATTAACTTAATATGGTCTAATTCTAAACTATTCGGACAATGTTTATTGAGAAAGTCTAAATCCTCTTTGATTAGTTTCTCATACGCACTCTTATCAATCTTTATGCTCATATCTATTCTGTTTTACGGTTTTCTCTTAATTCTTCTTCACCGACGCTCGTATTAGAAAGATCGCCAAGATTAGAAGATCTTCTTGTATTATTCGGCTGACAATATAAACACATTTGAGTAAAAGGTGAATATACCCTTCCACACTTCGGACAAATCCAACCTTGCTGCCCGAATATTCCGTTATACGGATTGATTGCGCTTGATTCTGGTTCCATATTTTGATATTTTAGTTATTTCTTATGATTAAGCCGCTTAATAGCGTCCTTTTTAGAGTATGCCATAATTTTGTTTCCTTTTATAGTGAATTCTCTCAACTCTTTAGTTGATGACTTAACTTTATAGTCAGGATTAAAAGTCATTTCTTCTTTACGGTTTACAGAGTACGGATCGTATTTTTGTGCTACTGCGCACATTGCTGCTGCCGCTAGTAGCATTTGTTTCATTTTACTCATTACTATCTTGTTTTACTCTATTCTATTTAAAATCTCTTTCTGTATAACCTCTTTCGCATTAAAATGAAAAAGTCCCTTTTTCAAACGTCTAACATCCTGCATCGGCATTTCATTGATGTAAAAGTAAAAGGCTTCATACGGATCACTGAAATTCTTAGCAAGAGCATTGTTAGGCTTATTGTTCATGTATCGTTCAATGGCGACTATCATTCTACGAGCATAGCCGGGAAATATCTTAAATTCCGTCTGCATCTGCTTGCATCCTGCGAGAGGACAACCAACACAACCATGACGGGAAAGATTGTAAGGTGCATCGTAATATTTAGAATATGGAAGTCCATATTTTCGGATATAGTTCCAAACATCAACTTCTGACCAGTTAAGGATCGGAAGAATATGCTTCGCGCCTTTCATCCATTTACGTACATCACATTGTTCCGGCTCATATAATGCCCGTGATTGGCTTTCTTCTGCCCTCATTCCCTCAATTGTACGCTGACCGATACCATATTGCTCCTTCAATTTTTCACAGCAAAAACGCCTCATTCTGCCGGGTAGTCCTTTGCTTTCAACCAACTGAAAGAATGATTTCTTTGGATGAAGTATCTGAACCTGTGAATAGTTCTTCTTTATAAAACTGATTGTGCCAGGTGGATCAACCGTCGTATTTGCGTAAGACGCATTATACTTTATACCGGAACGCTCTGCAAGGTCAAGAATTACAACACTATCTTTGCCGCCAGAAAAGCCTAAACACATCGGATCGTCACGTTCCATGCTGCGAAGAAAGTCGATTGCTTGCTGCTCCTTTTTATTCATTTCTTTCTTATTTTGAATTATTATTTTCTAAAAAACATGTCCCCTGAAATTGACCGAGCAGTATCATCGCCGGGATGATCCTTTCAGTTCGATGACGTTAAAAAGCTGGACCATCTTCCTCGTTGCTTATGTTGTAACTTAAAACAGGTACGCTTTCCAATTCATAAAAGCATGTAGTACAAGCATTAAAACCACAAATAAACTTAAGTAAGCCTATATTGCGCCCTTTAGCTATGTCTATCATTGCCGTTCCTCTTGTATCTACACTAGAAAAATCTCCCGGATATGATTTACCTTTTACTTCAGGGCGGTAGACTAACATAACAACATCTGCGGCTTCTGCTATCTGCCCGCTATCACGTAACCTTGCAAGAGATGGGACCGGATTCATATTATCCCTGTTCAATTGAGATAAAGCAATAATCCAAATATCAAGCTCTTTAGCAAGATTCTTCAGTCGTCGTGCTACATCTCCCATCTGCTGCTCTTTATTAGCTCCCTTCATGTTTACATTAAGAATCTGCAAGTAATCAACAATAGCACCGTCTATCCCGAATTTTAACTTCATATACCGAATAGATGAAAGGATTGTATCTATGTTAGAGGTACTACGGTCATCGAAATATATTCCCTTACCAGAAACTTTACCAATTCCTTTGTCTACAGATTGCAATTGTGACTCGGACAATCGGGAATACATGATCTCATTCGCTGGAACTCCACTTTCCATTGAAAGAATACGAGCCGTTATTTGCTCTTTTTTCATCTCCATCGAATACATGGCTATCTTTGTGCCTAAACATGCCGCATTCCGCATTATAGACACCGCTAGCGAAGTCTTTCCTTGTGACGTCTCTCCTGCAATGATGATCAAGTCTGATTTTTGCAATCCTCCCGACTTATTATCTATTTTATCAAATCCGGTAGGAGTGCCAGTTAGCGGCTTACTTCCAGATAAATTCTCATTTATCATGTGATATACATTTTCAAGACCTTCATTAATCGTAGATATTACACTACTACTTGATTTGAACAACGATGACAACTGATCAGATACAGTATTGGTCACATCCAATATATCCTCAGATTCAGTATATGAGTTTGAGACAAGATATTGCCCAATTTCATAAAACTTTCGCCTGATAGCTAGATCATGAAGTCGTGCTGCATATTGCTGTAAATCAAATGTCATATTGGACGCCAAAGTCATAAATGCAACCAATTCAAACTCTACGCCATTGGCTACAAGTTTATTCTTGACAGTAATCATATCCGGTCTGTCTCCGGTAGATGCTATTTGAATAATAGCCTTGTATATGTCTTGATGAAATGAATTATAAAAGCATTCATTACTTAGCAATTCTCTAACTTCCTCCAATGCGTCTCTTCTTGATATTATCGTACCGAGAACTAACTTTTCGGCATCTTCATCACGTAATTGTATGTTAACTTCCATATTCTTTCTTTGCCCATTTTAGAAATGTCAGATATACACTGGTATACTTTTTAGGAGCATCCTTGTAATTTTCCATACTTTGAAGTATATCTACTATCTGATCATATGAATACTTCTTTTTTAATTTGAGAAATTCCTCTTCGGTTATTTGTCTTTGAAGTTTAAGAACATTAGGTGTATGTTCTTTGAGCCATTCATTGAATCGTTCATAATCGGATTTAGGAGGTCTTTCTTTCTTATCTACGTTAGTAGATTCTTTATTATCATTATTATTATCATTTACATTATAATTCTTATTAGGTTTTTCTTTGGTTTCTTTTTGGTTATTGCTTGGTTTTTCTTTGGTTTCTTTCTTTAAAGGTCGACCACCTTTACAACCATTATCAAATCGTTTGTTATTCACATCAATTTGAGGTTTTATCAATGTGAAGATACTACGAGCAACCGGCTTTAGATTATCAGTTTCCTTACCATATAGGCTATACTCCATTATAGCCGTGTAAATCTCACCCTGAATATCTCTCGGCAAATCTTTGATTGCCTCGTAAAAACTTCTGTAGAAAATAAAACTATCTCTCATGCTGCCTTACCTCCCTTTTTGATATGTAATTTTATTAGGTAGTAAAGGTTAATTTCTCCACTTCTAGGGCATTTCGGAATGTGCTCTATCTCCTTAATTACTTCTTTAATTGATTTCATATTGTCATGATTAAATGTTAGACAATAGCGATATAGGCGGAAGTATTTCATTCCGCCATTTTTAGATTATTCTTCTATTTTCGTTAACTCGTTGTATAACACGTATATCGTCCCTACATCTGCTTTAAAAACTTCTAGATTGTCTTCGTCAACGCAAGAAGCGTAATTAAATAGAAGATTTACTAGCTCAGAAGCGATTTGTTTAGGAGTTCCTACTTCATTGAAGAACTTATTCAGCTCTGAAAGATCGTATTGCTTGTTGGGTATCATAGCAAACCTCCTTTCTTTGCTGAAAGAAAACACACGATAAACGGTACGACAAATAAGAAGGGATTAATGAAAGTGAGGACTAACATTAATAGTACGGATGTTGCTTTTACGTTAGCAACTAACGCAGACTTATGGTTACTATTATTCGCCTTAACTCTGATCTCATTGTACTTTGGCATTCACGAATGAAATTTGAGTTTGTAAAAATAAGAAAGCCGTCAGCTCCCTTTTACTCGCCAAAGTACGACTACATCATAGAATGATAGCAGCCCGTGAGGGAAACTAACGGCTTATATCTTTGCAGAATATATAGCAGTCAAAACAGCATAAAAATGCCATCTATCAAACTACAATATGTCATACTTTGGCGAAGTACACCGCAAAGATACGCTCAAATTTCAAAATACCAAATGAAAATCTTATTTTTCTGCTAAATAATCATCCACAACTTTAATGAACTCATCCAACGACCGGCAGACAACATACTTCGCTCCTATACTATCAAATTCCTTTTGATAGGCTTTTTGGTGATCGCTTTGCCTTCCTGTTTTAGTTTTTAATTCAATCCCCATAAAAGGATAATACTTGTTAGGGATCAACATAAGTAAGTCAGGGAAACCGGCACGTACTCCCATCTGTTTAAACTTTGCAGCTTCGATAGCATTCCGTTTACCGCCATTAGGAGAATGATGCAACCTTAGCCTATATTGAGGATATTGTAAATCGAACCAGCAAACACAAGCTCTTTGCAAACCATCCTCTTCGTATTTTGGCTTTTTGCGGATATTTTTGCCGCAATACTGGGCTTTCATTTCTTCGAATGTCATATCAACCTTTCTCCTTACTCCTTTGGAGTTTCTTTCTAGTTTTACGAATCATATCTTCATCTCTCAAATTATATCCCCGAATGAGGATTTCTGACGTTTTCAAGCACCGGACTATCGTCTGGTATTCTTGCTTGGTGATTGTTATTTTCATGTGGGACAAGCAGGAGTCGAACCTGCACAAGTATCGTCTGCTTTCTCGCTTTCGTCCGTAGATTGGCTATCCTACGATCTTTAAACTACTCAACCTGTTACTAACAGCACCGGTCTTGATGACATCCATTCTTATGTACACTTAGAATTTCCGTTCATTTAGTCTTAGCGCCCTATGACCATTTTGTCCCATGTTCGCCCGCCAATCTTCACAGACAAGCAGGCTGGGGTAAAAAGGTTAACAAAGCTATCTCAATAGCTCACTCTTGCGGATTATAGCTCTACCTGTGACGATAGTATTCTCCGTATTGTGAGATAATGTACTTTGCTTAATTCCTATCTGATCTTCGGATAAATGGCGAAATATACCCGTTACCGAGCTGAAGTAATAGTTCCGCTTTTCGAAGATCAGGTAGACATGGATTACTTTAGTTCTACGCATTTCGCATAACTTTTATTTCAAAACTTCTAAATAACAGCTATTTGGAATTATACAAACTCTTTGTTTCTTTCAATCTCTTGCTGAGCATAAATCAGCATTTGATGTTCATTTGCGGCAGGCAGATAAATACCCGCTTGTGCCGCACTCCAGTTACGAAAACGGTCAATCGAAAGCGTCATTTCACCCGTTGATAATTCAGCAGAGCTACGTAGATAGGTTACTTCTTTACCCACCTTATTGATCGTCTTTCGTTCAAACAAATCACGGTTGCATGTTCTTTTATAAAAGTCTATTTTGGCTTCATCAAGGCTGCAACCGTATTCACTACCAAAATACCCTAAAAGAAGATGCAAATAAGAATTTTGGGCAAGTGTGCGGTTGGGAAGTTTCTTCTTCACTTCCACCACCGCACGCTCCTTGAACAGCTTGTTTACATACTCCTTGAACTTAGGCACTTGATATTCATTCTTCAAGTCGAATAGCATAAATTTAGATATTCAATAATACTAATTCCTCATTTAATCCATTATTCCTTAATATAGAAGAAAAGATAGACACGGCCTTTTCTTCTGTATCTATCTTTACCCCATCCAATGTATAGCAATATTTATCAGAATAGTTGACTTCAATATACCGATGAATGCACCTATGGGCTTTTCGCGTTAAAAGGAATATTGAATAAGGAAAATTATAGTTCCAATGATGGGCTTCTTTCCCTTTTGTATCATATCCCCTAACTCTTAATCGTCGGGAAATATTTGCCTCTAATGGACATACAGACCTTATCTGGCGAAAAGCTCCATTATATCCCAATCGTTTGAATTTTTCTCGGCTCCTTTCCCTTTCTTTTTGCATCCATCTTTCATCTAAAGAAAGAGTATTATACCTGTCTTTAGCCTCCATTTTGGTACACTCTTTGCATTTGTTTAAATGACCATCAGCCATTTGGGAATGACGATAAAAATCTGACAAAGGTTTAATGATACCGCATTTAAAGCACTTCTTCGTTTCCATACATTTAGAAATTAAAAAGGAAGTTGGTCTTCCTTTGTATTACCATTCGCATCAACCGGAGGCGGAAAATCCTGCGGCTGATGATAAGTCGGCTGTGGTGGTTGTATTGATGCAGTTTGTGGGGACTGGGATACACCGCCACGCCCTTCTATTTTATAGCACCGAATGGACGCCATACGTTTAAGCTCTCCAACCTGATTAGTCCAAGAACGTCCTTGTAGTACGAATGACACGGTAACAACATCACCTTGACTAAAACGATCAAGATCAGCACATTTATCTCCAGAAAACTCTAAAGGAAGAATATTCTCATACTCGCTACGCTCACCCGTATAAGGGTCATAAGTGGTAGCATCTAAAATAAACTCCCGTTTGGTAAACGAAGAACCACCATTTTTAGATGGGATTTGAACAGTTTGTCCAATTTCTATAATTTTCCCGGTTATTTGATTTGCCATAATTAATCTACTGTTTCTTTTATTAAATATTTAACTAAATCCCTGTATTCCGCCCATTCGAGAAATGAACGAAGCAAATTCCTATTATCCCGTTCCATCCCATCATACCGGTAGCAGGCTATCGCAGGAGAATATCTTTCAAGCGGTAATCCCCTAACATCATAACCATGTTTATCTTTATTGTAATTATCAAATACAAACAAATCGAAATGGAAGACATCTACATTAAAAAGTTCAAGGTAAAACTTCCATTGACAGGAGTTGATATAATCAGAATCTGATGGATAAGAGTATTTAGTTTTTATATCTCGTATTTCTATACCGTCTATAATATCAGCACATCCTGTTACAACAGCACATCCAAAGTCTTTATAAAGACGTATCTCATGATAAGCGTTTGGAAACTCATTTCGATAATCTAGTGCAACCTTGCACTGGTTTACATCTAAAATAACATCAAATCCATCAATATCAAACTTTCGACCACATGGAACAGGTTCTTTTTGCTCTTTCCCATAATAAAGGAAAGAGCGCTCTCCGGAAGGTACTTTTTCAGACTTAGGCTTTCCTGTTTCCACAATAGAATGGAAAGCAGTGCCTATCCGAGTTTGTTCATTACCTGTAAATACGCCTGTTATACTTTCTATTACTGACTGTTCGGTGATTTCATAATTGGCATATTCACTCTGTTCTATATACCTTCTAAATTTTTCAAGCTGCGTTACTCTTATCAGAGGAATCATTTCTCACAAATTTCTTATTTTCATTTTCATATTTAAATCCTTTTGATGCAAGATTTGTCTTCATTTCCTTGAAAAAAGGATATTGTAATACCTGTGGCAATTCCTTCATCGCTTCAATGATACCGGAAATATCTTCATCCGTCATGGCAGCTGCAAGTTGTTCTCTCAAAGATGAAAGCATCTCATTTGCTTTTTTCTGTTCTTCTGATTTATTCTGTATTGCTTGCTTTACTGTAGAAATAACGTTTGCCATAAATGTAGAAAAATCAGCACTAGATGATTCAGGTATTTCCATCATCTTTAATTGTGCTACGTTTTTCCCAATAAAAGTATCAGTTGGTTCGAATGAAATAGTGCGCTTACCGTTTACCTTAGATATATATCCTACCTGATCAGCAATACGGAGAAGTAAATCCTTACTCTGTCCAGTACAATCCGGTGAATGCTTTATAATGTCACCTTCCGCCACTTCCTTATCATGGCAAATAAAAATAATATCAGAACCATTAGAACGAAGCTGATTAACAAATGATTTGAAGTCTTCCGCTATTTGCCCAAATCTCTTTAAAGTATTGGTTGCTAATTTGTAGTTGTTTTTTATAGCAAAATTCATCAGATAATCATCCAAGCACGCTTTAGCTGTATCGCAAATGATAGTACTATAGGACTTCATTGTTTCATATTCCGCTGTTATGTCTTCCCAATTGTTGGCAGTAAGAGTGTCACAGCGTTGTACTGCTCTATCATACCCTCTATCTGTGTCTATTAAAAGAGGATTAAATGCAGTTGTAGCAACAGAAGTTTTTCCTGTTCCCGGCGTGCCATATAGCACGATAATCACTGGACGTTCAGGAGTTACGTCATTTTTTTTAATAATCGGCATATCATATATCATTTAAAGTGGTTAAAATAGTTCCCGGATACCGAACCAACGGGCACCGGGATTGTAATTATTCGCATGGGATAATTTTCCCATTATCTAGTTTATAGAAAGTATCTGGCTTTATTAATCCACCATCAACCTTAACAGCTTTTACCTCCTTGATTGGGTATGTATTGCCGTCCCACTCACCTCTTTCTGTAAGGACTATCCAACATCCGATAGATCCTTTTGCTTTACTATCCTTACCTGTTACTATAGCAATAGAATCTTTACCGCTAACTTCGGCTGCCGACTGGTATCCAGTGTTGGTTGCTGCCGACTGGTTTCCGGTGTTGGTTGCTGCCGAGTAGTCTCCGGTGTTGGTTGCTGCCGATCGGTATC
>PPYE01661971.1_pt1 | contig 49409 bp, 47 predicted proteins | sample 1559881 | NCBI WGS metagenome assembly PPYE01 (sample SAMN08240022, study PRJNA423297) | Human gut metagenome, whole genome shotgun sequencing project.
ATGATACCGACTACGGTCCGAACAACGACGGCGTGACCGACTACAATGATACCGACTACGGTCCGAACAACGACGGCGTCACCGATTACAATGATACGGACTATGGCCCGAATAATGACGGTGTCACTGATTACAACGATACCAACTATGATGATCACGGCAATACCAATTACGGCGATACCAATTACGACGACGGCGGCAGCGATTACGACCGGGAAGCCGACGATGATTGGGACGATGGGGATTCCGGTTATGACGACTAAGCCGGAAAACGAGCTCCCCTTGCGGCATGAGCTGAAGCACCGGATCAACCTGCGGGAAGATCTGGTGCTTTCCCAAAGGCTCAAAAAGCTGTTTGCCCACGATAAAAACGCCGGGCCGGGGGGTACATACCGGGTCACCAGCCTGTACTTTGACACACCCTATGACAGCGCCCTGCGGGAGAAAATCAACGGGGTCAACCGGAGGGAAAAATTCCGGCTGCGGTATTACGGGATGGACACCTCTTTCATCCGGCTGGAAAAGAAGTACAAAATAAACGGCCTGTGCGGCAAGCGCAGCGCCCAGATGACGCAGGAACAGGTAAAGGAGTTGCTTTCGGGCAGCTCCGAATTCCTGCTGGATTCGGATGAACCGCTCTTCATCGAGCTTTACAGCAAAATCAAAGGGAAAGGTCTGTGGCCGAAGGCCATCGTCCGTTACGACCGGGAGGCTTTTCTCTATGCGCCCGGCAATGTGCGTATCACGTTAGATCGGGATATCCGCACCGGGCTTGGAAATGTGGACTTCCTGAATCCGGCGATTTTCTACATGCGCACAATGGAGCCTGGCACGGTACTGGAAGTCAAATACGATGCGTTTTTGCCGGAGCTTGTCCGCATGGCGGTGCAGGTACCCGGAAGGCAGGCTGCGGCCTGCTCCAAATACGCCCTGAGCCGGCGGTTCGATTAAAACCATCTGAGGAGGAAGGGCCTTATGACCTTTCAGGATATTTTCAAATCCAGCTTTCTGGAGAATATCGCCAGCATCTCCATACTGGACATGGTGATTGCCATGGTATTGGCCTTTCTGCTGGGATTGTTTATCTTTTTCATCTATAAAAAGAGCTACAGCGGCGTAATGTATTCGGCCAGCTTCGGCGTGACGCTGATTGCTCTGTCGCTTATTACCACCCTGCTGATTATGACGGTGGTGAGCAACATCGTGCTGTCTCTGGGCATGGTGGGCGCTCTGTCCATCGTCCGGTTCCGCACCGCTATCAAGGAACCGATGGATATCGCTTTCCTGTTCTGGGCCATTGCGGTAGGCATCGTGCTGGCCGCCGGCCTGATTCCGCTGGCGGTATTCGGCAGCATCTTCATCGGGGTGGTGTTGGTTGCTTTCTCCAAAAAGAAGACGGTGGATTCCCCCTATATCCTGGTGGTGCACTGTGAAGAAAGCGGGATTGAGGAACAGGCACGGATTTTTGTGAAGTCCCAGGTCAGGCGGCTGAATCTCAAGAGCAAGAGCGTGGACAACGGCTGTGTGGAACTCAACTATGAGGTTCGTTTGAAAGAGGACAGCAGCGCCTTTGTCAACGAGCTGGAGGCCATGCCGGGCGTGTCCCGGGTGGTGCTGGTTTCCTACAACGGCGACTACATGGGATAACGCAATGGTAAAGTATAAGTATATCGACTGGATTTGCATCGGCGCGGCGGTTTTGGCAATCCTCCTCACTCTGCTGCTGATGTTCGGCGAACAGCTGGGGCTTCCCAAAGCCAGCGCCAACCCGGGATATGTGACACGGTTATTTGACGACAGCCGGGTGCACGTCATTGATATCCAAATTGCGGACTGGAGCGTTTTTATTGAGGACGCCGAACAAGAAGAATATGTGGCCTGCACCGTCGAAATCGACGGAGAAGCGTTTCATAATATCGGGCTGCGGGCAAAGGGCAACAATTCCCTGCGGCTGACGGAGGAATACGGGCTTTCCCGCTACAGCCTCAAGCTGGAATTCGACCAGTTCCTGGAGGAAGCCTTTGCCCGCCGGAATTTCGGGAATGATCACGGGAAACTGTACAAGCCGGATTACCGTTCCCTGAATGCGGAAAACGCCGATGTGGCGTTGCGATATATCGACGATAACCCGGACAGCTATCCCGGCATCTTTGAAAACGCCAAATTCAAGGTATCGGAAGCCGATCAGAAGCGGATGATCGAAGCGCTGAAAACCCTGTCCACCGGTGAAAAACTGGAAACCGCCGTCAATGTGGACGAGGTGCTGCGGTATTTCACCGTGCAGGTTTTTGTGATGAATTGGGACAGCTATCTGGGCCATACCGTGCATAATTACTTTTTGTATGAGGAAAACGGAATCCTCAGCATCCTGCCCTGGGATTATAACCTGGCCTTCGGCACCTATGCCCTGGGGATGACTGATCCTGTCAAAGATCCCAACATTCTTATTAACTATCCCATAAACACCCCGGCGGAAGGTGAGGTTATGCTGAACCGGCCGCTTTACCACAACCTGATGAAGCACGACGAGTACTTTGCCCGCTATCACGCCTATTTCGACAAGCTCCTTTCGGAATACTTTGAAAGCGGTCGGTTTGCAGTCACCCTCCGACAAACGGCAAAGCAGATTGCTCCTTATGTTCAAAAAGATCCCACCGCCTTTTGTTCCTATGAAGACCACCAGCTGGCGGTGGATACGTTGGAAGAGGTCTGTCTGCTGCGGGCTGAGAGTATACGCGGGCAACTGGACGGTGAAATCCCCGCCACCATCCGGGGCCAGCAGGAAAACCCGGATGCCAAGGTTGACGCTTCAGTAGTTAAATTGACCGATTTGGGAGATTTTGAAGATTTAGAGTCGGCAAAAGAGAGGCAAGATGCGGCTTTGAGGGACATAACAGGAAAAAGCACTTAGAACCGGAGCGTTCTAAGTGCTTTTTACAATGAAAGAGACTCGTTTTATTTTTCACGCGATTCATAGCATTCTGATAAACAAAATATATCCTTGACAAATCTCGTCTCAGAAAGAAATGGCATTCGTACATAACAGAAAAACCTTGCCTCTTCACACTCCCTCCACAGCCCTGAGCTGCCGTGGATAAGAAGCAGAAAAGAAGCAAGGCGCCTTGTAGATTTTGGCTGAAGTTGTGAAAACTCATGCCTGAATGATTGTAAAATGTACGGCTCTGTGTTATTATTGCCTCCGGAAAACGCTCAAACCGAAGCAGCCAGAACACATTTGCCGCACCGGAAACAGTTCAGCAAGCGCTGATTGTATCTTCTGCCTTTTCAAAGCCGCCGACCCGCCTGGGCCGGCGGCTTTTTTGTCGCTTTTGCTGCGGAAGCAAACCAAAAATTGCCCGAAAAGGCTGTCGAAGTCTGTGCAAAAGCCCGATAATAGGTGAAAAAACTGGTATTTGTATGGACAAGCGCCCCAAAGTGAAGTATAATAATCCGGAACAGTTGCCGGGTACGCCGTATCCGGCGGACACTGTAGCGGCGCTTTTCCGCGGCATCTGACTCTGCAATGGGTGCCGGCCCCCGCGGCCGGCCTTTTCTTATGCGCCGGAAAAGTTGTAAACATCCGGCATCATTCCTGAAATGGATGCCGAAGCCTGAAAGGCAGGAGCTGCCATGTTATCAGTCAAAACCCGTGAACATATCCGCCGCCGCATGGAGATCACCGGCCCGCATCTGGCGGTGCTGCTGTGCGGAGCGGTCTCTTTGGGCGTATCCCTGGCCGTTGTCAGCGACAGCCTGCGCATTGTGGAAATCAGCGATACCCATGGCCAGAGCGGCGTCATCGTCACCTGTGCCACCGATGTGAACACCCTGGTGGACCAGGCCGGACTGACTGCTCCCGGCAGTGAGGACGAGCTGGAGATTGTGGAGAGCAACGGCCGGGACCGCATCCATGTGCTGCGGGCCTTTACGGTGCCCGTCACCGCCGATGGCGCCACCACCGACCTGGTGGCAACCGATGAGACGGTGGGGGAACTGCTCTCCGAAGCCGGCATTGCGGTGGGGGAGCACGACATTGTGGAACCCGCCCTGGATGAGGAACTGGAGCGGGGGGACAGCGTGACCCTGCAGCGGGTGGAGTACGTGGAGTACACCACCGAGGAGGCCGTCCCCGCCGAGACCGAATACCGCCAGACCAGCCTGTTCTACCGCAATCAGGACAAGGAAACGGTGCTGGAAGAGGGCCAGGACGGCCTGGACCAGGTGACCTGGCGGGAGATCTGGGTGAACGGCGAGTGCACCGAAACGGTGGAGATCGGCCGCCAGACGCTGACCGAAATGCAGCCCACCGTCATCAAGTGCTACGGCGAAGGGGTGCCGGTGTCCATCTTCCACGGCCCCGAGGTGGTGGACGGTGTGCCCACGGAGGGCGTTTCTGCGGTGTATACCGGCAAACGCTCCACCGGATACTCGGCCTCCCTGACTTCCAAGGGGGCTTCCGGCCAGCGGCTGACCTACGGCACCGTGGCCGTGGACCCCTCGGTGATCCCCTACGGGACCCTTCTGTACATTACTTCGGATGACGGCCGGTTCGTGTACGGCTATGCCTATGCGGCGGATACCGGCACCGCCATGATGGCCGGCCACGCCTTTGTGGACCTGTACTATGAATCCTACGACGAGGCGGTGACCAGTGCGGTCATCCCGGTGACGGTGTACGTCATTGACGACGAGACCGCGGCTGCCTACAAGGAGGAAAACGACGCCATCCGGGAAGCGGATCTGGCGGAGCACCACTGAAGCGCTTTTCTGTCCCTCTGTCCCTATATAAATAAGGTGCGGCCCCGTCCGGTGTGAACCGGGCACGAAGCCGCACCTTCTGTTTTTGTCTGCATCCGGAAAGTGGAGTGCCTCAGACCTCCACCCGGCCCACAAAAGCGGTCTCGGCGGGGCCTGCCATCTGCACCGCGTCGTCGGCATCGATGGTGATGGACAAAGTGCCGCCCAGCAGCTCCACCTGCACCGCCTCGCCCCGGGGACATACCCCCCGCAGGACCATGGCGGCCACGGTGGCACAGGCGCCGGTACCGCAGGCCAGGGTCTCGCCGCTGCCCCGCTCCCACACCCGCATGACCAGGTGGTGGGGGTCCCGCACATACACGAATTCGGTGTTGGTGCCTTCGGGGAAGGCGGGGTGCTTCTCAAAGGACGGCCCGATCTCCGCCAGTGCCGCGCCGGTGGGCAGGGTGTCCAAATCCGGCCACTCCACGATGCAGTGGGGATTGCCCATGCTCACACAGGCCACGTCCCAGCTCTTTCCGGCGGCCACCAGGTCGGCATGGACCAGCGGTCCGGCCCCCAGGCCCACGGCGGGCAGGGCGTCCGGGCTGGCGTCAAACCGGCCCATGTCCGCCTGCCACATGCCATCCCCCAGACGGCGCAGGGTCTTGCGGCCGGCCATCAGGGTATCGATCTCGATCACATCCTTGGCCATGCCGTGCTCATACAGGTACTGCGCTACACAGCGCACCCCGTTGCCGCACATGCGCCCCTCGCTGCCGTCGGCGTTGAACATCCGCATGGTGGCGTCGCCTCCGGCCAGTACCGGCGGGCAGATGCAGATGATGCCGTCCGCTCCGATGGAGAAATGCCGGCGGGACAGTTTGCGGCTCCAGTCCGCGATCTGCTCCGGCAGGCCGGTCTCCCGGCAGTCCAGATAGATGTAGTCATTGCCGCAGCCGTGCATTTTGGTAAAATCCAGTTGCATAAAAGGCCCTCCTGTGTAATCTCTCTCTCTATCATATCGCGTTTGGGGCTGCCGTACAACCACCAGGCCAAAAAAACTGCCGCGGCGCTTGACAACCCGCATGGGATACGATATAAAATTACATGAAGACTTGCATTCTGCCCGCAGCGTGGGCAACCATAGATGAAGGAGAGTTTAGAATGGAATCCGAAGTTTTTGAACGCATCCGTGAGTATCTGGCTGACCAGCTGGATGTGGAGCCTGAGAAGATCACCCCCGAGAGCGATATCGTGGAAGATTTTGGGGCCGACAGCCTGGATGTCATCGACATGATCACCACCCTGTCCGACGAGTTCGGCGTGGAGATCCCCGACGAGGAGATCGAGAACTTCCACACCGTGGGCGATGTGGTCAGCTATGTGGAGGAACGTCTGTAATCTCCCGGAAAATTGTAGAAAGTGTGAGGAAAAGCAATGGCAAACGATAAGAAAAAGATGGTCGAAGCCATCACCGCGCAGGAAGTGGATTTTGCGCAGTGGTATACCGACATCTGCACGAAGGCCGAACTGGTCGAATATTCCAGCGTGAAAGGGTTTGTGGTGCTGCGCCCCTATGGCTACGCCATCTGGGAGAACATCCAGAAGAACCTGGACAGCCGCTTCAAGGCCACCGGCCACGAGAACGTTGCCATGCCTATGCTGATCCCCGAAAGCCTGCTGAAGAAGGAGGGCGAGCTGGTCAACGGCTTTGCCCCCGAAGTGGCCTGGGTCACTGCCGGCGGCAGCGAACCCCTGGAAGAGCGGCTGGCCGTGCGTCCCACCAGTGAGACCATGTTCAGCGACCACTTTGCCCATGTGCTGCAGAGCTACCGTGACCTGCCCATGCTGTACAACCAGTGGTGCAGCGTGGTCCGCTGGGAAAAGTCCACCCGTCCTTTCCTGCGCACCCGCGAATTCTGGTGGCAGGAAGGCCACACCATCCATGAGACCGCCGAGGAAGCCGAGGCCGAGACCGAGCAGCAGCTGAACTGCTACGCCGATTTCTGCGAGAACGACCTGTGCATCCCGGTAATCAAGGGCCGCAAGACCGACAAGGAAAAGTTTGCCGGCGCCGAAGCCACCTACACCATCGAAGCCATGATGAAGGACGGCAAGGCCCTGCAGAGCGGCACCAGCCATTACTTTGGCGACAAGTTCTCCCGCGCCTATGACGTGACCTTCACCGGCCGGGACAACACCCTGCAGTATCCCTTCCAGACGTCCTGGGGCGCTTCCAGCCGCCTCATCGGCGCCATCATCATGACCCACGGCGATGACGACGGCCTGATCCTGCCCCCGGCCATCGCCCCGGTGCAGGTGGTCATCGTTCCGGTGGCCGCCCACAAGGCCGGTGTCACCGAGAAGGCCCGGGAACTGGCCGCGTCCATCGGCAAGTACGCCCGCGTGAAGCTGGATGATTCCGACAAGGCTCCCGGCTGGAAGTTTGCCCAGTGGGAGATGAAGGGCGTGCCCCTGCGCCTGGAAGTGGGTCCCCGTGACATCGAGCAGGGCCAGTGCGTGCTGGTCCGCCGGGACACCCGCGAGAAGCAGTTCGTCAAGTTCGAGGACCTGGAGACCGCCATTCCGGCCGCTCTTCAGGCACTGGCCAAGGACCTGTACGATCGTGCCCTGAAGAACCGGGAAGCCCGTACCGTCAGCGCCACCACCATGGAAGAGGTCAAGGCCAAGGTGGCCGAAAAGACCGGCTTTGTCAAGACCATGTGGTGCGGCGATCTGGCCTGCGAGGAAGCCATGAAGGAGCAGGCGGGGCTGTCCAGCCGCTGCATGCCCTTTGCCCAGGAGCATCTGTCCGATGTCTGCCCGGTCTGCGGCAAGCCTGCCAAGACCATGGTCGTCTGGGGCATTGCGTATTAAGTTCGCTTTCTGGCAGCGCCCGCAGGGGCGCTGCTTTTTGGTTACGGGGACTTTTTTGCCTTCCGTCCGCTGATTTTTCCGGAAAGGTCGTTGCCGCATGTTTCTGCTTGTGACACTGGGGGTATACGCCGTGGGGCTGGTGCTCACCGCCGTGGGCAGCCGGCTGGCGGGCCGCTGCGCCACCTGGTGCTGCGCCTTGTGCGGGCTGCCCATGTGGGTGGTGTCCGGCACGGTGGCGTCTCTCAGCGTGGCTTTGCCCCAGCTGGTGCTGGCCTTTCTGGCGTCGGGGCTGTCCATCACCTCCATGGCGGTGGGGGTGGCCCTGGCGGGGGCCGTCACCGACCTGGGGCTGGTGCTGGCCCTGTGCCTGCTGCGCCGGTCGGTCACGGTGGACAGGGGGGAGTTCTGCCGCAAATGCGGCATCCTGCTGGCCGCCTGCCTGGTGCTGGAACTCTTTGCCGGGGACGGCGTGCTCACCCACACGGGGGCGGGGCTGCTCATGGCCCTGTTTGTCCTGTTTGTGCTGGAAAGCATCCTCTACCAGTACCGTCTGGCCTATGACGAGGACCTGCAGCCCATCGGGGTGGGGCCCCGCCGCCTGCCCCGCAGCGCCGCTGTGCCCGCCATGCAGACCATGGCCTTTCCGGCCATGAGCCTGACCAACAGCATGAAGAATCTGGCCGGCATGCTCTTTGGGGCCGCGCTGCTCACGGTGGGGGCCTGGGCGCTGCTGTACAGCGCTACGGTGTTTGCCAATCTCACCGGTACCATCCAGGCGCTGTGGGCGGCCACCCTCATCTCCTTCGGGTTCAGCCTGCCCCTGCTGGCCGAAGTTTTGCACCATCCCTTCGGTTCGGTGTGGAAAAAATTTGCGGTGCGCTGCCGGGTGCATCCCCCGGCCGCCCTGCCCATGCAGATGCTGAACAGCGCCATCCTCAGCCTGACCTTTGTGCTGCCCGTGTGCAGCCTGACCTATCGCCAGCACCTGCCGGTGGGCGCCCAGTTCCGCCGGTACGACATGCCGGCCTGTCTGGCCCTGGGCCTGATCCTGCTGCTGCCCGCCCTGCTGAAAAAGCGGCTCTACCGCTGGCAGGGAGCCCTCTGCTTTGCCATCTATCTCATCTATGTGGCGGCGGTGCTGCTGGCTCCGCTGGCCGGCGCCTGAACCATTCCAGACAAAAACCGCCCCGGGAACCTTGCGGCTCCCGGGGCGGTTTGTTGTTGTTACAGGGATTTCTGCATCCAGTAGGCATCGGCATAACGGCCGTCGGCGTATTTCATGTTGTGGGGCAGGGTGCCGCAGCGCACAAAGCCCAGCCGTTCATACAGAGCCACGGCGGGCCGGTTTTCGGCCATGACCGTCAGTTCCGCCTGCTCATACCCGGCAGCTTTTGCCTGCGCCAGCAGGGCGGTCATCATGGCAGTGCCGATGCCCTTGCCGCAGAACTTCTGATACAGGGCAATGGAAACTTCGCACCGGTGGGCCACCCGCCGCCGGAAAGGCCCCACCGATACCAGAGCGCAGCTGCCCGCCAGTTCGTCCTTATAAAAGCCCAGCAGCATCAGATCCCGGGGGGAATCCAGCCGCCCCTGCAGAAACTGCTGTTCCTGGCCGAGAGAAAAGCTGCTTTCCCCCGGTTCCCGCAAAAGGTAGGGCGTTTCGGCGGTGGTACCTTCCAGATAGGCCAGCACCGCTTCGGCGTCCTGGGGGCCGGCGCTGCGCAGGGTCAGGAAACTGCCGTCCTGCAAAGGGACTGTCTGTTCAGCAAAAACCATGAGGCTGTGCCTCCTTTTTATTCGGTGTGGCCTACGGGCAGGGTGAAGGTGAACCGGCACCATTTGCCCTGCTCGCTCTCGGCCTTGATCTGGCCGCCGGACAGGTTGATGAGCACCTTGCAGATGTGCAGGCCCAGGCCGCTGCCCCGGGTGTTCAGGCCCCGGGAGCGGTCCTCCTTGTAGAAACGCTCAAACACAAAAGGCAAAGCTTCGGGAGAGATACCTTCGCCGGTGTTCTCCACCGCCACCACCACCATGCCGCCGTCCCGTTTCACCGAGAACCGGATGATGCCCTGGGGCGGGGTGAACTTGATGGCGTTGTCCACCAGATTGTACACCACCTGATGGATCAGATCCGGGTCGGCGTAGACCGGTTCCCTGGCCGGTTCCAGCCCCTGGATGTCGATCTGCCCGTCCTCGATGCGCTTCTCGTCGGACAGCACCACGTCGGTGATGGTGTCCCAGATGTTGCAGTTGCGGGCCTGGAATTTGTATTCCCCGGATTCCAGCTTGGTGATGTCCAGCATGTTCTGCACCAGGCGGGCCAGCCGTCCGGTCTCCTGGGAGACGATGCCCAGATAGTGCTTGTACTCTTCCTGGGGGATGGTGCCGTCCAGCATGCCGTCGATGAAGCCCTTGATGCTGGTCATGGGGGTGCGCAGCTCGTGGGCGATGTTGCCCATGAACTGGCCCCGGGCGTTGTCGATGGTCTGCAGGCGGGCTGCCATGTTGTTGAAGGTGGTGGCAAAGTCGGCCAGCTCCTCACAACCGTCCACCGGGGCCCGGGCGGTGAAGTCCCCGCTGCCCAGCTGTCGGGCGGCCTCCCCGATCTGCTCGATGGGAGCGCTGATCTTGCGGGCAAACAGGATGGAGATGGCGCTGGCAAAGATCAGGATGCCCACCGCCGACATGAGGAAGATGCTCAGAAGATCGCTCACATACTGGTGCAGGGCGTCCATGGAAGTGGCCACGAACAGATAGGCGTTGGTGGTGGGGCCCTCGATCAGCCGTCCGGCGGTGTAGTATTTGGTGCTGAACACCCCGTCCAGGGTATCCTCGCTGTAATAGTCCACCCCGCTGTTCAGCACGTCCAGCACCTCGGCGGGCACGCTGGCCCCGGTCAGGTCGGCGGCCTCGGTGTGCAGGATGACCTTGCCGGTGGGGTCGGTGATGAAGATGACCGCGTCGGCGGAGGTATGGAAGAGCTCAAATCCGCTCTCAATGTTCTCCTTCAGTGCCTCGTCGGTGATGGGCCGGGTCACGTCGCTGCCCTGGTCGGCAAACCGCTGGCTCAGGGCGGTGGCGCCGTCCAGCACGCTGGTCAAAGCGCTCATCCGCTCGTTGGAAAAGTAGGCGATGGACAAAGCACTCTGGATGCCGCACATCAGAGCCAGACTCAGCAGCAGAACCAGGGCAATGCTGGTGAACAGCTCGCGGCTGATGGTTTTGCGATGCACTTTACTCTTTCACCTCGAACTTGTACCCCACGCCCCAGACGGTCTTCAGGCACCACTGGTCGGAAGCGCCCTCCAGCTTTTCCCGCAGACGCTTCACATGTACGTCGATGGTGCGGGAATCGCCGTAATACTCAAAGCCCCAGACTTCGTCCAGCAGCTGGTCACGGGTGTACACCCGGTTGGGGTGTCCGGCCAGACAGGCCAGCAGTTCCAGTTCCTTGGGCGGGGCGTCCACCACCTTGCCCTTGACCTTCAGCTCGTAGCGGTTCATGTCCAGGTGCAGGTTGTCAAAGCTGTACACGCCCTTGTCCTCCTCGTTGGACACGGCACACCGGCGCAGCACCGCCTTGATGCGGGCGGTGACCTCCTTGGTCTCAAAGGGCTTGACGATGTAGTCGTCGGCGCCCAGTTCCAGGCCCAGCACCTTGTCGTAGGTCTCGCCCTTGGCGGTGAGCATGATGATGGGGGTCTTGTGGTTCTGGCGGATGCGGCGGCAGACTTCCCAGCCGTCCATATCCGGCATCATCACGTCCAGCAGCACCATGTCCGGGTGCAGCTTGTCAAATTCCTGCAGAGCGGTCTTGCCGTCGTAGGCCAGCGTCACCGCAAAGCCCTCCTTGACCAGATACAGCCGCAGCAGTTCACAGATATTTTTGTCGTCGTCCACGACGAGAATTTTTTCGTTCGCCATTCCGGAATTTCCCTCCAATAGATGGTATTTCTTTTATTATACGGGGCAAATGTTGAAAAATAAAGAAGAAACTGTACATTTTCCCTTTTTTGGGCAAAGAAACAGGCAAAGATTTTTCCCGCTCTTCCCCGGCGGCCCCGCATATGGTATACTGAAGAAAAATCCCGCCCTCTGCAGGAAAGGAGTGCTGCCCATGGCCGGTTCGTATGTATGGGAAGACCGCAAGCGCATCATCTTCGGTCTGCCCTTCACCTTCACCACCTATCACCTCACCAAGGAAAAGCTGCTCATCCGCAGCGGCATCCTCAACACAAAGGAGGAGGAGATCCGCCTGTACCGCATCATGGATGTGACCCTGAACCGCTCTTTGTGGGAGCGTCTGTTCGGGGTGGGCACCATCCACTGCTGCTCGGCGGACAAATCCACCCCGGAATTCGACATCCGCTGGATCCCGCACTCTGCCGATGTGAAGGAGACCCTCTCCAACATGATCGAGGAGGAGCGTCAGGCCAAGCGGGTGAGCAGCCGGGAATTCATGACCGATGAGGGCGACGGGGACGACGACATGATGTGAAGCCCCTTTATCAGCACACAGAAGCGGCAGGGAACAGACCCTGCCGCTTTTTGCTGCCTGCCGCCCCTTGCCTGTTGGCCCCGGGATGTGTATAATAAACACTGGTATAAAATGCAGCAGTACGCCAAAGGAGCGAATCGTAATATGAAACTCGGTATCGGTGGGTAATCGGCCTTTTTATATCTCAATATTCTTTCATAAAGCTCAATATTTCCCATATTTACGAACTTTTCCGTTCCATAAATCCATGTATCTATATATATTTTCATGACAAATTGGTGCGGTGTGTGGGAAGCAATATTCGGGAAGCGGGTTCATCACGACAGGTTATTTGGAAATTCATAAATAAGTCAAGACCACCCCTAAGAGGGGTGGCTTGACGCGCGGCCTAGAAGGCCGAAAGACAAGCCAGCGCCTAAATGACGCTGGCTTGAACTTTGTTCAAGCCCTTGTGGTCTGATTACTTGCTACCCTTAAAAGGGTCCTTGTATTCTTTCCGGCTCAAACTATCCTCTATTTGATCTTGTTTTTCCTGTTCGCGAATGTATTTCTGTACTGTTGCAGTATTGAGGCCCACTGTACTGACATAATATCCTGTTGCCCAAAAATTTCGGTTTCCGAATTTGTACTTCAGATTGCTGTGCCTTTCGAAGATCATCATCGAACTTTTCCTTTTCAAGTATCCCATAAACTGCGAGATGCTATACTTGGGTGGCACACTCACCAGCAGGTGTATATGATCTGGCATCATGTGTCCCTCTATGATTTCCACCCCTTTCCATTTGCACAGATCTTTGATGATGTCTCTGATGTCTTCTCTAAGTTGTCTATATATGATTTCCCTTCGATATTTCGGTGTAAATACGATATGATACTTGCACACCCATTTTGTGTGTGCTAAACTATTTGCCATGAAGCAACGTCCTTTCTGCTTTTCTTTGGTGGCTTGAACATTCACCATTTATAGCAGCTTGGTCGTTGCTTTTTGCTTAAGCTCTGAACTCCCACCGGCATAGCCGGCGGCTTTTGAACCCCCAGCGGCAAGACGCTGGGGGTTCTCTGCTAAAGCATTAGTCAAAGCGGGCAAGCACGATAAGGTAGAATAAGTTTCGCAAATTGAAAAGTAAATAAAAAGAGACATGGTTTGCAGATCTCTGGTAGAATGAAGTTGCGACACAAACATTCGAAAGGAGACAGCAAACCATGCCTGAAAAGATTGTACAGCTAAACGAGGAAGTTATCAAGGGGCAGCTCAAGGAACTTGTGCGAGGCAGTGTAGAAGAGACGCTCAATGAGCTGCTGGAGGCAGAGGCCAACAAGCTGACCCAAGCTGCCCGGTATGAGCGCAATGAGCAGCGTCAGGGTTACCGTAGCGGCCACTACAACCGTAATCTCACCACCACTTCCGGAGATGTCACACTCAAGGTGCCCAAGCTCAAGGGGATCTCCTTTGAGACAGCAATCATTGAGCGGTATCGCCGCCGCGAAAGCAGCGTAGAAGAAGCACTTATCGAGATGTATCTGGCAGGCGTATCCGTCCGGCGCGTGGAGGATATTACCGAGGCCCTGTGGGGAAGCAAGGTGTCGCCGTCCACCATTAGCGAGCTGAACAAAAAAGCGTATGTTCACATTGAGGATTGGCGGAACCGCCCTTTGCAAGGAGGACGGTATCCGTATGTCTATGTGGATGGAATCTACCTGCGCCGCAACTGGGGTGGAGAATTCGAAAATGTAGCTATTCTGGTAGCCATTGCGGTCAACGAGGATGGCTACCGCGAGGTTCTTGGTGCAGCCGAGGGCATGAAAGAAGACAAAGCCAGTTGGGTCAATTTCTTTCAGTGGCTCCGCGGCCGTGGTCTGGATGGGGTTAAATTGGTGGTTGGTGACAAGTGCCTTGGTATGCTGGAAGCCGTGGACGAAGTGTTTCCCGAGGCCAAATCCCAACGGTGTACAGTCCACTTTTACCGGAACGTATTTGCTGTTACACCGCGCTCCAAGGCAAAGCTGGTGGGCAAGATGCTCAAAGCGATCCACGCCCAAGAAAGCAAGAAAGCTGCCCGCGAGAAGGCCAAAGCCGTGGTAGAGGAACTGCGCTCTATGAAACTGAAAGAAGCAGCCAAGAAGGTGGAGGACGGCATTGAAGAAACGCTGACCTACTGCGATTTTCCCAGTGAACACTGGACCCGTATCCGCACCAACAATGTCATTGAACGGCTGAACCGGGAGATCCGCCGCCGCACTCGCGTGGTGGGTAGTTTTCCGGACGGCAATTCAGCCCTTATGCTGGTTTGTGCCCGGCTGCGCCATGTGGCTGGTACCCAGTGGGGCAACAAAAAGTACATGAACATGAAGCACCTGGAGGCAGACTTTGAGGGCACCTCCATTGCCGGCTGACTTCATTTATTCCAGAGACTGCAAACTAAATTTGCGAAAGAATGTTGACACTACCAACCTTATACAGCCTAGCTTACCATTGTTCGTCTACAAAGGTCATTACTGCTGTATCGAGATGCCAAAGCCCTGTTCAGTACAGGACTAAACAGGGCTTTGGCAGAACTCTTCTATTTTACTTGACAGGCGACACCAAAAGTCACATCGACATCCAAGTGTATGCCAGCCTTTGGGGCAAGAGCAAAGGGTCACTATGGATTGAGATAAATCAAGAAATTGCAGTACCCTCTGGCACGGTTTCGTCCACAAAAATCACTTTGCACCCGCACGCACTATTGGTAGCAGCCAATAGCATTCCCTCGCTCTTGACCCCTGTAAGGCGAACCGGCTCAAGATTTGCAACTATGATGATCTTACGGCCCTCTAACTGCTCGGGCTTGTAATTTCCCTTCAAGCTTGAAACAATCACTCTCTTTGCCTTACCGTCAAACAAGGTCAACTTATAATTGTTCCTGGCTTTGCGAATCTCTTGGCATTTTATAATTTTGCATACACGCAGGTCAATGGCTTTAAACTGGTCAATAGTGACTAGGGGCTTGAAGTCCTTTACGGGATCCGGATCGCCATAAAAAACTTCTTTCTCTTCTTTCTCTTCTTTCTTTTCCTGGGGGGCGTTCTCCTTTTCGTCCAACTCCACTTCTTCCTGAGTCTGGGGATAAGTGAAATCCAGCAAATGCAGGTAATCGGACTTGTTCAAAGCATCCAAGAATAAATATAGCCGCGGACCCTGTTCACGATCCAGTAACAACCGGTAAACATTTTTGAAGAAAGGTATTTGAACTTTCTTCTTCTCCTTGTCGCTCATCTCAACCCGACGAACCTTGCCGGGGATGGCGTAAAGCATAGCATTCAGCTCATCCAAGGTATAGTTGTTCGCCGCCAAATTGGCGTGGAGCAGAGTAATCTCAGCCTTCTGTTCATCAGTCAGCGTGTTGTAGACTTTCCAGTTCCTCCAGGTACGCAGGCGATACACTTGATCGGGAGCACAGTATTCCAACCAATATTTAGCGCGATCCAGGCGATCCTTAAATTGGTCATAAGTATAGGGAGTCCCATTTTTGTACAGGACTGTCTCCAGTAATGGAATATCGAAATTGACTACGCTGCCCAATTGAACTAACAAGCGCATTGGTACTGGCTTCACCTGATGGCCTGGAATCTGGCAAGCAGCCATTATTCCTCGTGTTGTATCATCCGCAGTACCATTTTGATATTTGCTCAGCATACGATCAAATTCATCGTACTGTCGCAAAATGCCTTCATCAAAGCAAAGATCAAAAGCTCTCATCGGCTCCGTCTTGGCATACAGCCACAGCAAAACCTCGGGCTGATAAATTTTCAGCAATGTGCCGGGTGTCATATTAAGACCGGAGGAACCGGACATTTTTCCGGTAGTACCTCGAATGCCAATAAATTCATAGCCTTGGAACAGGGGAGGCTCATATCCAAATATTTCCCTGGACACATCCTTGCTGGTGTCATAGCTACCATTGGGGGACGCATGGTCCTTTCCACCAGGTTCAAAATCGACTTTCTCGTAGAGCCAGCGCATCGGCCAGTCGATCTTCCAATTCAGTTTGCAGTTATGGTCGACACGGAAGTCAAAAGTTGCATGATGACCACAGGCACACTGATACTCCGCCACACAATTATCGTCAGAAATGGAGAGAATCCTGGTGGTGTCCTTCCCACAGTGGCTGCAATAGATACTCACCGGGTAGAAATTATCACGTTCCTCCTCAGTGGAGTGCTGCGTTTTATGCCGCTCTAGAATCTCAAAGATTTCTTTGCGCATAGCAACGGCCTTCAGGATCAGATTGGTATACTTACCAGAGCGGTACATTTGGGACTGATAGCGATAATCCAGCTCGATACCGAAATCATCAATGGACTCCATAAATTCCCGTTCAAAATACTCGGCATAGCTAGCTGCTCCCCGCTCGTCGCCAAAAGGATTGGGAACATCGGTATAGGGCATGCCAATATATTGCTCCATGTCATCCCGGACATTGGAAACATTCACAGGGATTTTCCGCAAGCGATCATATTCATCCCAACTGAACAATAATCTAGCTTTCTTGCCCAGTTCCCGCAGAGCCTGTACTACAAAATAACTGGTAGCAATATCCCTAAAATTTCCAATATGGATTGATCCTGAGGGACTGATACCGGCGGCACAAACATATTCTTCCTTGTCAGGTCGGCGGGCAATAATCTGTCTCGCAATATTTTCGGCCCAAGTTAACACGACAAAACACCTCATAAATCAATTTTATTATCATTTAGAAGCATGAATATTTTATACAGAGATAGGATAACATGTTTTGCTTATTAATGTCAAGAACCATATAGTCTGAGCTGTAGCTACATATATAGCTCAGATTGCGACAATATATAACAATATATTTAGAATCATTCTTCTTTGTAGTGGCTTAAAATTAATTGTCAATTTCTGAATTCTCGAAGCTTGTCTTTTTAGATACCAAATTATATTGTTATACATCAGAATCTTTTCTTCTATCCAAGCCGAAAGTGCGCGGAATATAGTAAAACTCTACATCTCCAACTGCATTGACACTCCCCGCTACAGAATCAAATTCAATCCCTCCCTCATTACCAATGGCAATAACCGGCTCCCCCATCTGCTGAATTGCAAAATAGATATTGTCGCGCATAGTTGATGTGTGATCAAAGTGAACCTCAATTAACATTTTATGTGAAATAATTCCTAAACCTTTACAAACCGAAAAAAATTTGTAGTAATAATTTGGAGACAGAAAATAATGTTTGAAAAGGAACAATGCGCCTGCACTATAGCCAATTATTATTCCAGAAAATGTTTTAAGTTGTTCATCCAACCCGGCAGCAATCAATCGATTAATGCCCAACTGAGCATCTCCTCCAGGAAAAATAACGCAGGAATAGTCTGAAAAGCGAACAGAGTTCTTGCTTATGTAGTCATAAAAATGGATGTTGTTTGATATGGCCCCACATTTACAAAGTTCAGCAATAATCTTTTGGCTCAAAATTCCCCCTTGGCCAAAATAAGCATTCCACTCTTCCATAGTAGAAACATAACTTTTCATCGTACATACCGGAACAACCAAAATTTTATTTTCTGGCAAGAACGAAATTTGTTGTTTCAATATTGCGCCTTTTAATTTACTGTAAAGCAGAATCCTCATAGTTTTTATTCAAATTTTTCTCCAAAGAATCGCTTCAAATATCGTTCAATGCCAAAATTGAAACTAAAAGAAGGAATCCCGGCGTATTCACATACAGTTAAGTATTCTTCCGGCAGATCTGCATGAATCCCCTTTTTCTCCAGTTCGCTTTGTTGCTCAGTGAAAGCTTTTCTCAACTTCTCCGTCCGGTACTCATCCAAGTAGCCATGTCCAAGGCCATGACCATCTAACATCCATTTGCTTTCCATTACAATACCATATTCCGAAGTCATTCCAAGCGGCGAATTCATGGGTGCATTACGCACAATACAGTGAGGGTATTTCTCAAGAAGTTCTTCATAAAAAGCGAGATACTTTTCTTTAGAGAAAGTAGAATATTCCGCTTCGTATTCTTTGAAAACATCGAGTTCTTTCACACTGTCAAACACGGAATCATATTCCAATTTCAATTCTTGTGCAAGCTCCCGAGAAATCTGCAAAATTTCACGATATAATTTGCACAGATCAAACGCAATATCACAAGGAATAACGCCCTCTAGCGTAAGGTATTCATTTAGCCCGCTTTTAGTTTGATACCTGTCCCTCATCACATAGCCCACCTCATATACGGGGGCTAGTGCTAAATAACTTTGAATTTTGAGTCCAAGTTCATGAGTTATCTTTATGAATCTTGTTCCAGTATATTTTCCCAATGCTTGAACAGGGGCGGCTGCGCTGGTCCCTCGATGGGCCTCTGTAATAGGAGTATTCGTCTCAAATAGGCCTTTGCTTCGCAAGAGCTCTTTTAATCGTTCCAAAAACATCAATCGGAAACGATACTGCCTTAGATGAATACCACCGTTCAAATCTTGGGCCAAACCGCTAATATGTAGCTCGCTTTCCACCTCATCTTTCTGAAACCCTTTATACGATGTACTGTTATTAGGCGCAAACACTCGGTAAATTTCATCAACATACCATACATCTAAACCACGTCTGTTTTTCCCCAAATGACATTTCAGATCTACTATACAGCCACTGATCAGTTGAGTACAGTCCACCGAGTCGTGGTAAAAAGCGAGTTGTTGCTTGTAATTATCAAAGGAATATGCATCGCAGAACGTAACGGCTTTATGTTTTCGTACAGTCAGTATACGGTATAGCACAAAATTCACCTCACTATTTTCTATTTTCTGAGACTTTACAGCCAATATAAAAGTGTTCACTGTATATTGTTTCCTGATCGTCGCTTTCTGATTCGATATACGGAACACCATTAAACTGGTCTAGGGTCTCCAACCCACTTGATTCGAACATATGTTTTATACTTTGGTCACTACACAACAACTTACGGCGGTGGCCACGATCCAACCGCCAACCAATTAGATCAGCAAAGATTAGCAAGCCCCCGAGCTCTAATGCATTACAGATGCGTTTGACTGCCGCTGAATGGTCTGGCAGCAGATTTAGTGTATTGGAGCATACGATCATATCAGCCTTGGGAAGCTCACAGCTAATAAGATCTCCCAAATAAAACTCTGCATTTTTTAGTCCAAATCCCGGAATCAGCAATTCTTGAGAGATAGCATCCTCTGCCCGTACATCACGCCGAAGCAGACTGACTTCCTCTGTTCCGCAAACGATTTGTTCCCCCAAAAGGAGTGCCAGGAGAGAATAATCAAGTCCCATCACCTTAGCATTTGGAAATGCCCGAGCGAAATCCAAAACTGATCGTCCCGGACCACATCCCGGAATCAGAATCCGCTTGCAGTTTTCCTGCCGCCTCCAAGTGATTGCTTGTGCTAAAAGCGACGCATATAATCCTTCGCTTTTTGCCAGTTTTGTTTGAGAAAAACGCTGATAGTGAAAGACTGCTAAGCGCATCACTTCTGCCCAATCGGTATATTTCTCGGTTTTTCGATCCCTTGTTTGATTGATTTTTCTTATCTCTTTTGGACAGTATGGTTTCATGTTCTGAAGCTCTTGTTGGGTTCTCTCCAACATACGCAAAGCAACACTGCTATGAGGCCATTGAGAGTCCAGTGCATCGATGGCTTTTTCCACAGATTCTATGTGGATGCGGACATATTCCGCCAAGGCACATGGATCCATGCAACATTTGATCACCGTAATACCTCCTCGCGGTGAATTAGCAAATCCAAATCGTCAAGTTTCTTAAGAAAATCACCACATATAAGGGAAATTACCCCTGGACAATCCGGAATATCTTCTTCGGCATCATTTCCAATATATACCAATAAATTAATATTCTGCTCGGTTAGAAGTTTGTGCCAACAGTCAGGACTATTCTTGCAAAAGTTTTTCCCGGTATAGATAACATCAAAAAAATCTGCACCGTTCCAAACCGCCAAATCGTGAAAGACCCGTTCCTGACTGGCCGAGCTAATTAAATAAAGCGGGATTTTTCCTTTTAGTGCTGGGAGTAGACGCATCATCTTGCTGTCTGGCTTGACCAGAGAACAATAACGCGCATATACTGCGTCATAATCCACACCGATGGAACTGGCAAGTGCACGTCTGGAACGTTTTTGATAAACAGCCTGTGTCACTTGATTTCGAACACTTTCTCCACCACAGGCAATATAAGCTGAAATCCATGCATCATTACTCTTCATGATGGTGTTATGAAGATCGAATGCGAATGCCACCTTATTCATATCCAAGGATACTCCTTTCGGACGGAGACAAGATCATCTGATTTGCTTGTACACGGATGCCAAATGCATTCTTCAAAAAAGCCACCTGTTCCTGAGTAATGGGGCTGTAAACTTCCAGTAATCCATATCTATAAAAACGATAATCAAAATTTTTACCGAATCGTTTCCTTATGATAGCAGTAATCCATTCTTGCGACCTAGGTGGATTGTCTGCACAGAACTGGAAATTGGTGCAGTTTAGATTACAGTGGTCATCGCGGCGGAAATACCCTAATTTACACCTTTTTTTCAGAAAGCAAGCCACCGCACAGGACGTATGGCGATAAACGGGATAGAGTGTTCCGTTTTTCGCCAATTGATCTAGAACATTCAAATAGTATCCTTTTTGTAAAAGTTTATGATTCGGATCATACGTTATCGTCGAATCTATCAGTGCCCTATTTTGTGATGTAACACGCAACCCCGTCATAATACTTCCGGAAAATTTGTACTTTTCAAATATCTCAAATAATTTTAATATTTTTGTTGTGTCATCGTTCTGCCCTGGTATAATTGGGCGATAATAGTGATATCGACTTTTTTCCGGGACAATGCGCACTATCTTTTCAAGATGTTCCTCTAGCAACTTATAATTAAAATCCGAAGCAAGTCCAGAGTAAGAGTAGATAAATATAAGCGGGAGATGCTGAAAATAGGTATACATTCTCTGTGTGGGGGGAAATTTGCTGATCAATAAAACCGGAGATGTCACCTGTGCTTTGACTAAGCACTCCAGCAAAGCGCAGGTAGCCGGTTCCACAGAGGAGAGCATTGGGTCTGTTCGGTTATTGATAATGAGAGGGGTTTCACCGTTCTCGAATAACTCTTTTCCAGAGAATAAGGCGTTTACGATATTCTGCGGTTCCGAATCTTGAATGGGGCCGTTTGAAAATCCATTCAAGCTGGAAAGAACGCAGTACGAACACTTCATGGTGCATCCAACATGGGTGGATATGGATAGCCCACTTTTCAGATGTTCTACCAAAGTTGCATTTCCCCTTTCTTTACCGAACATACCCATGCGGGAACAAAAGCGACATATACTGCTGTGCAGTTAACCCAGGGATGCTGTTTGCACGATAACTACTGCGGCTAAAGCTATCGATAAAAAGCGCAATATCGTCTCCCTTACGATCAGCCAGATATAATTCTCTAATGGGAGAATATTCTTTCCATCGATAACTGATGCCAAGTTTTTCTACCATATGCTGTGTATGAAGAACATCTTCAGCCGTTTGGCCAGGAAGGCCAAGTATCAACAGTGCTTTTACATCCACGCCATTCTCCTGGCACATCACAATTTGATCCAGCACTGTTTTGGCAGACTGACGTTTATTTACGCTTTGCAAAAGGTGATCTTCAAATGACTCTACTCCCAATGAAAGGCTCTTCAAACCGGATTTTTTCATAATTTGTAGTAGTTCGGGATCTAAACAATCCACTCTAGTATCGCTTCTCCAAGGAATAATGCAATTTCGTTTTGTCAACTCCTCACAAATAGCGATTATCCAATCTCTATCATAAGTTAGAGTGGTCGCGGAAAAATATACGCTATCGAAATGTCCTTTGACTCGTTCCATAATGGATACGATCTCATTCACAGGGCGTTGAGCATACAACAATTTTGAACTCTTCGGAAACAAAAGTTTTTCAGAGCAGAAAGAGCACTGATATGGACAACCTACTTGCACCGTAAATTCGAACATTTTGCTGCCAAAGTATCTATAGCGATCCAATGGAACAGGTGCATCTAAGGAACATCCCCACGTTCGCTCAGCTGGGTCCCCCTGTGGGTACTGGATGATCGCATTGCTTTTTTGTCCATTTTCAATGCATCTGGTAATATTTACGATGCCATCAACAAAATTTCCATTAGCAATAACATTATCTACTTGTTTATACTGTGAAAGAAAATTGGCCACAAGAACAGCCGCTGTTCCATATAAAATAGTTTTTCCTTTCGGCTGGATGTCTTTAAAGATTTCAGCCAAGGAAAGTGCCGTGTGGATATTGTAGGGTTCGACCAACAACACAAGGATGTCATTTACTCTGAACGCATCATATATCTCGTTTCGGCTTTTCATTTCCACTGCACAATCCATCACCGTCAGCTGTGGATACCATTTTGATACCAGATGTATTGTCTCGGCAAAATAGGTATAGTGCTTAAACATGGAGTGATTTAGATAGGGCGAAGGTGGATACATAAACAATAATCTCATGTTAGATTTCTCCTCATACAGAAATTATGGCTTGTGATAATGATAGCATATTTATTCACTACTCATTCCTTATCCGTATTGTTCTTTGGAAAAAGCTATTTTTAGTATACCATACTACAACCAAAAAATCAGTGTTTTTACAATAACTTTCGTGCATTTTTCCAATATCAAAATTCCTGCTTTATCTTGCAAGAAATTTTTTTCACTGGAGATCAATTTCTCTTACTGTAAATTGCTGCCCTCCATGATGGTTGCAGCGTCAGCTATGGATATCCCAATCTTTGAATAAAAGTGGAGATTATAGAACATTTCATATAAAAACACCTTATAGTCAGAGATTTTATTCAGTTGTGAAGAGTTTTTCTTTTGTGATGCTATTTATCAGCTGTTAGCGACCAAAATGCTCCTCTTACTGTCAGACGGCTATCTTTTTGGTAGAAATTGCATCCAGTTCTCAGATAGAGATTTATCTCTAGAACACCTACAGACTGCTTTCTGAAATTTCACCAGAAACAGCCCCTCGAGAGTTTGTATCAGCTTTAAGAAAACGCAAAACCGACAATAAATTTCAGTTTATCGAGAATATAGGCGAGGTTCTCCCCCTGAATCGAGAATGGATTTCTCACTTTGCTCCGACATACTATGGCGAACACAAAAATTTCATGGATTTCATCTTCGCACCGGGAGAAATCTGCACTTTTGTGTTTTCAAAAATTGTGGAATATATCAATTGGTACTGGCTTATACATACACAAGCAACGAAAGCCAAGAGCATCCAAAAAGATCTCTTCTCCTGTCGGCGCGGCCAATTCTTCAAAGCATAAAAAGGCTTTGCGCTCTCCACTGGATGTCTCACCCCTTTGACTCTAGTTCTTAATAAGGGCGAGCAGCATCCCTGTTGGCACACGACTTTGCTGGCAAAGTGTAATGTGTTATCCCTTTGCTTCCGACTGATGCCGGGAAGGGGGTTGGCTGCGGCATCTGCTGTGTGGGCAGACACTTTTCGACGGCAGTTGGACAGGCAGATTTTGTTCGGTGATGGACGAAATCGGGATTTGCACAGAGGGTAAAATCCGTCTGACCGGAAAAGGAAGCAAAGGGATATCGACTTTCCATCCCGCCGCAGTTACAGCCCCCTTGTCAGTCCGTTGCCCCCCTTGAACCTTTCTCGATTTTTGTAGACATTGTACTGGTTCTTGCACCGTAGGCTGCAGAAGGCCGCATTGGACCGGCCACCCAGAAACACCTTCTGGCGATGCTTGCACAGGCGCAGCGGCTGTTCATTGTCCACCAGCATGAAGCGGAACATCATCTGGATACCCAGCAGCAGGGAGTGAAAATCCCAGTAGATGGTGGGCTTGTCCATCAGTTCGATGTGATAGCTGGAGGCGATTCCGCCGAAAGCAGCCATAGCCTTGCGGTACAGTCCCCGTGTCTCTTCATCTATGGAGTCATGATCATTGTAATAGAGGATGGACGTGGGCAGGGTGAATGTCCAGTCCTTGAATTGCTGGGCAACCCAGCGTTCCGCATACTCTCGCTGGAAGCTCATGTTCTTTGCCATCGGCTCGTCCATGAAGGTCATGGTCAAGGCAGCCATCGTCAGGTTGCAATTTAAGGAAACACGTGTTTTTGGTGTGTTCAACACCAATTGGTGCGCACCAAAAACAGCACAGAATATTGAAAAAATTGCGTTTTTGTGTTAGAGTAAAGTGTCGTGATGAACTCACATTTCCTACTCTAAGGAAAGGAGTTCATTCTATGGGCAAAAGCTTGAAAGGCAGAGAATGCGGAAAAGGTATCTGCCAGAGAAAGGACGGCAAGTACGCCGCAAGGTATACTGCCAAGGATGGTTCCCGCAGGGAAATGCATTTTAATACCTTTCCGGAAGCTCGCAACTAGCTTGCCGATGCGCAGTACGAAGATAAGCACAATATCCACCACCCTTCCTCCGAGATAACGGTGGATGCATGGTTTGAGTCCTGGATCACCCATCTGATTGCAGATCTGGCACCCAATACCAAGCGAAACTACCGGGAACGGTATCGAATCAACATCCAGCCGGTGATCGGGAGTATGCGCTTGTGCGCGGAATTGGTGCGGAACGCATCCCCTGAACCAAAAAAACATTGAAAATACGATAAGATTTAAGGAGAATAAAGATATATGAAATTAGGTATCGGCGTTCAAACGCCGGATTTCATATCTCCATACTTCTCCATAAACGCCGCCAAAGCCTGATACAGCGCGGTTTTACGCAAAACCAACCAAATTATAAGTTCATGTTTCTTTATGCAGCCCCACGCGGAAATGGCGTAAAAATGGCGTAGAGGAATCGGCTAATTTGCAGATGGAGAAAGAGCACTACTACGTTGGTAAAGCACAAAATGAGCACGGCCTATACAAACGGGCCGTGCTCATCTTTTTGCCCGGAACCCAATCCTCGCCCGTGGCAGCGCGGAGCGGTTCCAGCAAATTTTTGCTGGAAATCGTCACAACGCCCTTCTGCTCACCCCGCGGCTTGGAAAACTTAAAGCCCCTCGGCTCGTTACTCTTGCACATACGGATTGCGAACACCTTTGCCTTGGCATCCAGCAGGCACAGCACATAGGCGGGATACCCCAGATCCTCCAACACCTTCTTGGTGAAGGTGACGCCGTTCTGGTTGATGTACATATCCGGGTAAGCGTTGATGTTGGAATCAATCGTTTCAAAATTCAGAGCAGAAAAATCAAAGTTCATTGGTAAAATCCTTTCATTTTGCATTATTTTGTGTCATCAACAATTCTCATAAATTCCTGCCGTTCAGCAGGAGACCACCGGGAATCAAGAATCAAGTACCCTTTGAACAGGCCATCTTTGACGCGGTGAGCGACAAAGCGGCTGCTCAGGAAACGCAGTTTCGCCTTATGGGGAGAAGTGTGCCGCTCAGACAACAGCTTTTGCACTTTCAGCCAATCCTCTTTTTTGATAATTGCCGTATGGTGATTTTCCTTGAAATACATATTCAAGTCTGTATTCTTGACCGACTTGTGGGTGCGAAAATCCTTGGTATAGGTTTTCTGCATCAAGGCGTCACCACAGTATTTTTCATTTCGGAGGATGCTGCGGACTGTTCTGACAGACCAGCTATCGTTGCCCATAGGAGATTTGATCCCCTGTTCGGTCAGTGCTGCCGCAATCTCTGACGGCGTTGCCCCTTCCAAACAGCTCTCGTAAATGTACTCAACAATCCGTGCCTCGGTCGGCTCAATCACCAAGCGTCCAAAATGGTCGCGGTAGAATCCTAGAGTATTCTGTACAGAGAATTTGTAAATCCCCTCAGCCATTCGCCAGCGGATACCCGCCTTGATGGCCTCGCTTTTCTGCTGGGACTCCATTTCGGCCAGCGCAGACAGAAGAACGATCAGCAGATTGTTTTTTCCATCGCCTGTATAAGTGATATGTTCTGTCTCAAATTCCACTGATACAGGAGGGGTCAGCGCAGAAAGAACATTCAGGTTGTCCAGTATATCCACAATATTGCGGCCAAAGCGGCTGATGCTCTTGGTAAGGATCAGATCAATTTTCCCGTCTACTGCATCGGCAATCATTTTTTGAAAGCCAAGACGTTTTTTGACGGTTGTGGCACTGATACCTTCGTCCTGATAGATTTCTACCAGCTCCCAGTCGGGATTACCTTCAATCCGCTGGGTAAAATGCCGGACCTGCATATCGAAACTGCCAACCTGTTCTTCTTCCTGTGTGCTGACGCGGCAGTACGCCGCAACACGCAATTTGGGGCGCTCTTGCTGTACCTCCTGCATCTTTTTGGGAGGAATTACGATAACGCCATTGCTGCGCTGATTCTCCGCAATCTCGTCCTGCATGAGTTTGCGCCGCTGTTCCCGGCGCTCAGCGCGGCTGCTAAACTGACGGGCCGATTCTATCTTCTTCGGATCAAGCGGCTTCGCCATATCCTGCCTCCATCAAGTTTACAGCCTTTTTCCAGTGCTGCATGGGTATGCCACCTCCTTTGCGCGAATTTGTCTTTTCACCTGTATCGCCTCCCTGTACGTTTATTTATGACAAGCCCACCGGGACGAATCTCGGTAGGGTAGTCACCATAAGAAAAAGGCAGCAGAAACGCTCCTGCTGCCTCAAAATATCGCAATATTCGGTATAAGGGTTATTTCACTGACTTCCCAAGCGAATTCACCAGAAAAACGAGGATGAGCCAAAGAAGAAAGATGTTTGACGAAAAGACCCCGTATGATAAAGAACTGCCAACTTTTAAGAAAATAGGAGGAAATATAATGTTAGATGGAATCAGGAATAGACAGCTTGTTAGAATTAGCAGAATACATGAAAACCCTGCACATCTGAAATAGTCAGCTAAAACGCCCAACAATGTCTTGCTTGGTAGTTCTCTGTCGGTCGTACTTTTCAAATCTTTTGAATATTGGCTTCCCAACAAAGCAGAGACTGCTGCAATATATACCCCCATTGCAATTGAAGCTACTGTAACGGCAATTTCTGCTATTGGAGTAAAATCCCAATCAAACATAAACGCCATAGCCGTTGTTGCCATTACACAAATTGAAAGTTGGCGCTTATGGCGTTTATACATAAGCCATCACCTCAATTTCTGCAATAGAAGTTCTCTGACTTCACATGGATCAAAATGCTCATTTTCGTCTTTAGTTGGCTGAACCGTGATATGTTTTAGCAAAGAAGAAAAGTCAAAAGTTTGCTCTACGCCCGCATCATCGCAGCCGATTATGATAACATCTTCAAACTCGCATCTATGGCGGCTAAAAATATCTACAAGTTGTCTCCCGCCGCCATGTACTGGAATATCATTATACGCCATTTTGAGTTGAATTTTGCTTGGCAAATCTTGCCCCCATATATTTCCAACCCGCGCAAATAAATCGCTACTTCTTCCAAACAGGTTATCAACTTGCGTGTATTTGAAGCCACGAATTGTTTTTATCCGATTGCAAAAATCGTCTACAGAACTGTACACATTGTTTATCTGGAATTCTTTTTGAAGGGTATCACTCAAATACTGCGAAAGGAACGAGCGGCGATTTAGATCATTCAAATACAGAAAATGCTCGGAACAATCATAACAAGCAAAAAATTGTTGCTTAGGCTCAATCTGCGCTTTGGAGCGGGGGTTGGGCTCTTTTTCACCCGTTTCTCTGTTGATTACATAATCCCGAAATTTAACAGCATCGTCATAATCACAGGACATCCAGAAAAAGCGATCATCAATGATCTCCATCTCAATGGAATACAGGTATTTCTGGTGTTCTGGTCTGTATGTACGAAGTCCTTTTTCTATAACCGACTTAAAATCGTCTATAGATGCTTCGCGTATTCCATCAACACGCAAAAGGAAGTTGCAAAATTTCAAAACTATCACTCTCCCAAGCAATAATATCAGAGAAATTTACAATGCCTTGACCGTCTCCACAAATTGCCCCATGCTCACCGCTCCGTGTGGCAGATTTTCCTCGTTCTGGAACACCATGTAATAGCGGTACTGGTTCCCAGCAGCATTCCGCCAAGCCGCACCTAGCTCGATTTTCTCCTGACTGTCATCGTTTTTCAGGTGTTCGCCCTTGGTTTCGGCGAGGATGATCTTACCGCTCTTGGTCATAATCATAATGTCCGGATAGTGGTTAAAGTAGCCGTTGATGGCAAAGCCATGCCGGGCAATATTCCGGTGCCACCACAGCACATTGGGAATGGCCGTCAGCCGCTTCACCAAATCCTGTTCCAGCGCGTTCATGTCCTCCTCGGCTTCATAGAGTGACCTTCCGTAAATCGCCGTACTGTTTGTAGGATGGATTGCCGATGGCAGACGGTAAGACGGTTCGCACACGATTTTGCCCCGGTCAAGCCATGTAAAGAAAGTCTCCTTATAGTGCTGCTCTAATAGGCTCTCGATTTTGGCGCGAATTTTTGCGGCAAAGCCCAGCGGGGCTTTTTCCATAGCGGCAAGCTGCTCTCGATCCATCCCATCCACAATGAGATTGACATAGGCGCGCAAGTCGCCCCCATCCACCATGTTCAGCTTGTCCAACTGGTGAATCATCATGTCCTTGCACTGGCGCACGCGGCTTTCCGGGGGTAAACTGCTGAAATACTCCTTGAAATACCGCTGGTCGGCAGCTTCCATCTGGTAAGCCCTCGGCACACTGCGGCCAGTTTCCACATCGACTTTGACGATCTCATCGTCCGCTGCGGCAAAATCAATATCGTATGCCTTGCCTTTCAGGGTGAAGCCGTCTGCAAGCATTTCCTTGCTCAACAGCACCTTATCCCCATCGGTAAACAGGGACTGCGGGATCACTTGGAAAAATTGTGGGATCAGCAGGCCGTCCACGCTTTCCTGATATTGAGGGATGATGTGGAATGTGTTCACCTTGTCGCGTACCTCCCACGGCAGAGCGGCTGCAAACGGGTCGTTGTCCGCGCCTTGTACCGCCTGATTGTATGCGTCTCCAGCCTGCTGGGCCTCAGCAAGCATACTGTCCGCTTTCGGGGCGGATTCCGGCGAATTTTCGCTCTCTCTGCGCCGTTGCAGCTCTGCCCCGATGGATTTCCCGTCCAGCCCAGCAAAATCATCCTGTGGGGCTTCTGGTTCGATGATCGGAAGCTGCTCCGGTACGGGCGCGGGTTTGGCCGGTTCCGCCGGTTCGGCAAGTCGGTAATCCCGGTCGCTGAAACCGGCACTATTCAGCCCACGGATGATCTGCTGGACCGTATCGTTAAAGTCATTGGAGGAAGTCAGCACATAGGACATATTCAGGGCCTTTGCTCTGTGCTCGGCTGTATAGGGCAGCCGCAGAATGCGCCCCAAAATCTGCTCCACATCCACCTGACTGGTTTTGTTGGCAAGGGAGGCCAGAATATAGGCGAACGGGCAGTCCCAGCCCTCTTTCAGCGCGTTTACGGTGATGATGTACCGCACCGGGCAATCTGGGGACAGCAAATCCACATTTTTCAGCTCGTTTACATCGGCGGTGCGGATGGCAATGTGTTCAGCGGAAATCCCGGCATCCACCAATTCCGCCCGCAGCTTTTCAAAAGTAGTCGCATCCTCCTTGCCCTTTGGCTGAGCTTGAAACAAAGCGATAGGGCGGATATACTTTCCGCCGTTCTGATATTCTGTGGAGGCGATTTCTTCCAGCTTGTCCCGTAGGTCAATCGTATCCATCAATACTTCGGCCTGACTGTCCCGGTTGTAGACAATTACCGGCAGCTTTACCATGTGCTCCGCCTTGAGCTGCACCGCGTCCACATAGGAGATGATATTGCTGCGCTTCTTGGGGGTGGCGGTCAGATCCAGCACAAAGCAGGGGTTGAAGTTGGCAAGCATCTCGATGCTCAGCTCTGACCGGGCGTGGTGACTCTCGTCCACGACCACCAGCGGGTTGAGCTGATTGATGACCTGAAACAGCGCCGTCTCGTCCGCCTTCTCGATGGGATTTTCCGGCGCACCCAGCGCCTTGGCAAAGGCGGCAAGGTTGCTGTTTTCCTGATAGGCTTTCAAGCCCTCCTTGCCCCGGCCACGGAAGGAATCGTAGGAGAGCACCATAATGGAGAGCTGTTCGGTGACGGAGGTAGGGTTGAAGTTCTGTCCGTTCAAAAGCTCCTGCTTGGTATAGACTTCCACCCGCCCGCCAAAATCCACATCGATTTTCTGCCGGTAGGGGTGGCGCGGGTCTTTCAGGGCTTTGACCGTCTGCGTCAGGATCGCATCGGACGGCACCAGCCACACCACCGCTTTTGTCTTGGTAAACGGCAGCGCGTCAAACATGGGCCGGACAGCGTTGCAGGCAAGAAAGGTTTTCCCGCCACCGGTGGGCACCTTGAAGCAGAGGTTAGGAACGCCGGGCAATACATCCTGATAGATGCCCAGCGTGGGCGCGCCCTTCTCCTGCCAAAAGAGGCGGAAGGAGGCGATATAATCCTTGGTTTCGTCCAGCAATTCCAGATAGCGGTTCAAATCGGCGATGACCTGCCGCTGATAGGGTTTCAGTTCCATGTATGTCGCCTCCTTACAAGCGGCTGATGTCGCGGGGAATTTTCTTGAAAACAATCCCCATCTGCGACAGTTTGCTGTCATCGATGGAGCAGCGGTCGGCGTAAATCACGGTGCCGCCTGCTTTTTCGGTGACGGTAGCCAAGAAATCATAGTCCAACACCGTGATCCGCTGCGGCTCGTAGTAGAAGTAATAGCCGGTGTCGTTGTGCTGGCCGAGGTAATAGGGGTTGTCCCCGGCGGCGGGCGTGTAGGGCGTCTTGGTCTCCATGAACCAGATGTACTCCCGGATTTTTTCTGGCTCTACGGCTTCGTTCAGGTTTTCGCCGATGAGCAGCGGCTCGCCCAGCTCGTAGTAGCTGAAACTGCCGCCGGTGCCATCCACCGCGTTCTTGCCCTCGCCGTAGCCACGGATGACCCGGCGCACGCGCTCGGCGGTGATGCTTTCGGCGTAGTCCATCATTTCCACCAAGATGAATTTGCGGTGTCCGCCGTCGGCCTTGTTCATGTTGAGGACGGCGTGGGCAGTGGTGCCGGAACCAGCGAAGGAGTCGAGCACAATGTCAGTATCTTTCGTTATAGCTTGAATGACGCTTTCAATCAATGAAACCGACTTTGGATAATCAAATTTTTTGGGAGATTCCGGGAAAATTTCTTTGAGTGTCTGTGTGCCATTAACAGTAAAAAAGGACTTTTCTGCCCATATAGTAGGTACCTGCCCGCCTACCGTCTGATTATCTCCAAAAAGCAGTGTAGGAACACCTTCTTCGTGACCTAAAACCTCCAGTTCACCACTTGTTATCTTTTTGATAACACCGCTCGGCAAGTACTGAACGCTAAATTCGTTCTGGTTGTTTCCACTCTTGTTTTTTGAAATTTTTATATATCCCTTTTTCCAGTCGCTTTGCAAGCGTTCCGGTATTTGCCGCCAAACACATTGTTTCCCCTTTGCGGTTACAGGCCATACAGCGACAGTCCCCTGCGGGGCAACAGAATAGTCATAGGGAAAATCATCCTTTTCTCCGGTATATGTTCCATCGTTAATTTGGTCTTGTAACGATTTTCCAACACCTACAAGCACGCCTTGGTCATTTATAAAAATTGGATATGTTTGATTCGGACGCTGTGTTTTATCGAAAGTACTCAATGTAAGCCCTTCAAATGGGGTTCGATTATTGCCTCCACAAAAATCAAGCGCATTCGCATGAAAATCCATAGGAACAACGAAAATCAAGTACTCATGGACATAGTTAAAACCACCCGATGGTTTTCCTCCAGAAGTCTGAACTGTGATGGTAACAATCTGTTTTGATCCGAAAATCTCTCGCAACAAAGTGACAAGATTATTCAATTCATGATGACCAATGCTTATAATTAAACATCCGTCCTCGGCCAGCAGCTTTTGCAGCAGTTTCAGCCGGGGGTACATCATGCACAGCCACTTATCGTGGCGGGTCAGGTCCTCGCCCTCTTTGCCCACCACTTCGCCCAGCCACTTCTTAATCTTGGGATCGTTCACATTGTCGTTGTACACCCAATTCTCGTTGCCGGTGTTGTAGGGCGGATCGATGTAAATGCACTTTACCTGCCCCTCAAACCGGGGCAGCAAGGCTTTGAGGGCTTCCAGATTGTCCCCGTGGATAATCATATTCTCGCTGCCGTTATCCCCTGCGTGCTGACCGCTCTCATCGAAGCTGTATCGCCGGTCAAGCACCCGGAAGGGCACCTCTTGATGGTGGTTGATGACCTTCTCTTTTCCAATCCATTCCAATGTAGGCATGGGTCGTTCCTCCCTGTCGCTGCTATCGTAAAAGACCTTTCCCGTATCGGAAGGGCCGTATTTTGTCTAATCGAACCCGAACCGTGTTGCGGGCATCTTAATTTCGAGTGCAGTTCACTGTCAGCCAACCAGCGTTTTCAGCACATCTATGATCTGGCTATACTCAATGTGGGCGGCGTAGGCAAATTGCTTGCGGTACTTCTCCCACATGGATTTGAGTTCTCGGCTGCTCTCGATGTTGTGCAAAATGGCAGATATATCCGCAATCTGACGAGCTGTGCCGCGATGGGTTGCGGTGGCACTTAACGCTTCGGCGAACACAGCCTTATCAAATTTCTGTGTGGTTGCCAGAATGTACGCATCGTAAAAATCTCTGGGACGGGTGTTAAACACACCCCGCCGCAGGATGGTTTCCACCTTCTCCGCCATGACGGTTTCAATGTTGTATGCCCACAGCTCGTAGGTTTTTTCGTCATCGAAAATTTCTGAAAATTGGTACTGCACCGCATGGGGCGTGATAGCATCCCCGGTGGAGACATCGATGCTCAGCGGAGTAATCAGCGTGTCAAAATGGGCGTTCAGCATTACACGGTAGCCGCCGTAAATATCATCCTCGCGGATGGGCGAGATTTTCCCCACCTCAAAGGTCACGCCGTCATCAAAGGGCACGGCGGCCACCTGTTCCAGTGCGCTGCGGATGGTCTCCGGGGTCAGGGGCAGGTTTTTCAGCGTGGTGTCTAAATCCATCGTCGCCCGGTTGTCCAGCCCTACGATGGCCGCTACCAGCATTCCGCCTTTCAGCACAAACTTGTCTTTATATGTGGAGGCCGCAAGGCGGACGAGAAGCCGCTCGAACATATAGTTCTGCAAAATGACCTGCGCCGGGATATTTTTTTGCTTGGCGATGTTGCGGATTTTCGCTTTCAGGCTCATGGCATTGCTCACAGTAGCACCTCCAAATATTGGCGCAGTACGCCCGATACCCGCATCTGACGGGCGTACTCATCCAGCCGGTTCAAATCCTTCTTTGGGCTGACAGCGTATTGTTTCAGCGCCGATAAAAATGTCTCTGTCCCGATCTTGTTGCGGCTGCGGATCACATCACAGATGGTGCGCTCCAAATCGTAGCAGGGAACAGGATTCCCGGCGGGGGTTTGCAGCATTGTTTTGCCCAGCTCAAACAGCTCCGGTTTGATGTAGTACACCTTGCACTCCGCTTTGATGGCCGCAGACGGGATGCAGCCGGAGGGCGCGGTTACGGTGTGCTCAAAGGGTGTCCGGTCGGAAATCCCGTGAAGGAACAGCGCCGTTTCATGGGAAAAAATAATCTTTCCAGACCGGCGGCTAATGGACAGCAACTCGTCCTGCATATCTTCCGGGAGCACATACTGCCCCTTGACAATACGGTGAATCTTTTCCGCCTTGCACAGCTTATAGAGCATTGCTTTGGAAATGCCGCGCTGCGCCGCTGTTTTCGTTTCGATAATGCCGCCGTTTTTATTTGCAATCGCAGCAAGTTCTGTCATATAGTCCATCCACTCACCTCGCAGCAACAATCTGATAATAGTATATCCAAAATCACGATGATAGTCAACATCTGCATTGACAACATAGAGATAAAATCAGAGTTGATATTATGATGCAAGTCAATTTTTCTTGCGAATTAGTAGGGGTTTGGGTGCTCCCAACAAGAACCAATGAGCAGACTGGCCGACAGGCCGGAACGCTCATTTCGCCGCTGTGTACGGACAGCGGCTGTGCTTGCTGTTCTCTCAAATCTCATATCCGCAGAACATGATGCTTCCGCTTTTTCCAAAGCCGGGAGCATTTTATTTTCACTTTTTTCAGGCAGACCCCTGTTTTTCTCGGAGAAAATGTCCGTTGTAAAGTAGGAGGGGAATTCGGTTCAAAAATATTTTGCTGCCATACCTGCGTTTAGCCTAAAAAGTGTCCGTTGTAAATTGGGAGGCACTTTCCGGCTTGGAAATTTTATTCCCGCCTTACCCGCTAATCTGCGAATAAAATGTCCGTTGTAAAGTGAGAGAGTAATTTTTTCTGAGCAGGTACCAAGTTTTTGCCCGAAACTGTCCGTTGAAATATGAAAGGGGATATTTTTTCGAGTGTCCCCCCCAATCCGCAAAAAATTGTCCATTGTAGTTTGAGGAGGCGAATATCCAATGGCTGAACGCACAAGACCGATCCGCATCGAGTTCTGCGTCACCGAGCAGGAGCGGCGGCTCATCCAAAACAAGATGGCGCAGCTCGGCACCAGGAACATGGGTGCATATCTCCGCAAGATGGCGATTGACGGTTACATCATCAAAGTGGACTACACCCAGCAGAAAAAGCTGGCCGCAGCCGTCAGCCGGGCTGCCAGCAATATCAACCAGATTTGCCGCCGGATCAACAGCACCGGGAATCTTTACGCTGAGGATGTTGCGGAGCTGAAAGAACGGCAAGCCGAGATTTGGTCGCTGCTCAAAGAGACCCAGCGAAAGGAATTGTAATGACAGGAGGCCACTATGCCGCGTATGAGTAAAAAACGAAAAGAAGAATGGGCTTTCTTTCTGAATGACCGGAGCCGCATCGCCTATAACGCCTTGTGCCGCAAGTGCGTCTACAACTGCAAACAAAGTTTCCGTGCTGCGGTGATCGTCTGCCCACATTACCACTCCAAACGATCCCGCCGCCCGCCTTAATTGCCCTGTGGCAGAGAGAGGAAGTGATGTACCATCTACTACAAAACCGATACCCCGCTGCCGCCTTTCGTGCCGTTGCCCCGGTTTATCCTTTGGGGCGAATACTCGATCAATGCCAAACTGCTCTATGCCCTGCTGCTGGGGCGCACACAGCTCTCCCAAAAATCCGGCTGGGTGTCGGAGGATGGGGATGTCTATGTGATCTACACCATCCGGCAGATGGCGAATGACCTGAACCGGAGCGAACGGACAGTCAAGGCCGCGCTGGCTGAGCTGGAAAATGCGGGCCTCATCACCCGCATCCGACAGGGCTGGAACCGGGCAAACCGTATTTTCTTACAACTGCCCGATGAGGTGCAGCTTTCTTCCCATCCAGAGGGAAATATCTGCCCAATGAATGGGCGGGAATCTTCCCCTTGTATGGGGCAAAATTTGCCCACAAGTAAGAAAGATAAGAAGAAAACAGATCCCAGTCAGAATAACAGGAGAGAGAACGCCCGCCGCTGTTTTGGGCAGTATCAGAATGTTTTTCTTTTGGACAGTGAACTGGCTGAACTGCAATCGACATATCCCGACCAGTATGAGGACTACATCAACCGGCTGTCGGCCTATATGGCATCCAGCGGAAAGCACTATGCCAACCATTACGCTACAATCCGCAAGTGGCTGGACGAGGACAGCAAACCGAAGCCCGGTAAAAATTACGACTATACAGAGACCTATGAGGAAGGAGAATGTCTGTGAATGTGAACCCGATTATGGCTGCAATCGTTGAGGCAGCAGAGACCCTAAACACCGCCCCGGATGATTACATCAACCCGGATGACGGGCTGAAATACTGCGGCAAGTGCCACACGCCCAAAGAAGCCTATTTCCCCGAACAGTACCGCAAAAACGGGTTGGACAAGCATCCGGTTGCCTGTAAATGCGCGGTTGAGGAACGGGCGCGGCGCGAAGCAGAACAGCGGGAGCTGGAACGGCTGAACCGGATTGCCATGCTCCGCTCCGAAGCGTTCCGGGACATTCCCGCCGCCGGATGGCGGTTTGAAAATGCCGAAGTGATGACCCCACAGCTTGTTAAAGCAAGAAGATATTCCGAAAACTGGGATGCTTTCCGCCAAGATGGAACCGGGCTGCTTCTGTTCGGCAATGTAGGCACCGGAAAATCCTATGCGGCGGGATGCATTGCCAACGCCCTGATTGAAAGAATGGTTTCCGTCCTGTTTGTCGGGCTGTCCGATGTGGTGAACCGGATGCAGGGCAATTTCGGCGCTGACCGGGATGCCTACATGAAAATGCTGATGCGTCCGGAGCTGCTGATTTTGGATGACCTGGGCGCTGAACGGAACACCAGCTTCGGCAAGGAGCGCGTGTTTGATGTGGTCAACAAGCGGCTGCTGACCGGCAAACCAATGATTGTCACCACCAACATCCCGCTTTCCGTGATGCAGAAAGCTGCCGATCTGGACGAGCGCCGAATCTATGACAGGGTTTTGGAAGTCTGCGTCCCCATCCAGTTTAACGGCGAGAATTTTCGAAAGGGGAATGCTGCGGAAAATGTAAAGCGGGCGGCGAAAATTCTGAATCAGGAAAATTGACGAACCTATATTCTACGAAAGGGGCAACCAAATGGAAAATTCCATCGGCAAGGTGCCGATCCACCTGAAAATGACACTCACGGCAAAGGAAGCCGCTGAGTACAGCAATATCGGAATCAATAAAATCGACAGTATGCTGCGTTCGCCAAACTGCCCGTTCGTGCTTTTTGTGGGCAGCAAGAAATTGGTGAAGCGCAAGGAGTTTGAACAGTACATCAGTCAGGTGCTTGTGATCTGACTTTGCCTTTGAAAAAATCGCGGAGAAGCCTTGAGGAAACGAGCACCATGCGCTATACTATACAGTGTAGTAGTGTGCTCTTTTCTTCTCTGCGGGAAAGGAGCTCGTCCATGGGAAAGAATCTCAAGGGAAAAGACTGCGGTAAGGGTATCTACCAAAGAAAGGACGGATTGTATAGCGCACGATTTGTTGATAGAGCCGGGAAGCGGCATGAGAAGTACTTTCAGACGCTACCCGAGGCGCGAAACTGGATTGAGGACGCAAAGTACGCCGATAAGCATGACGATGTGTTTGTCGCTACCGATACGACAGTGGATGAATGGTTTGAATTCTGGATTGAAAATATTGTCGGGGATCTGGCTCCCAACACGCTCAGAAATTACCGGGAACGCTATGCCCGCAATATTCAGCCGGTAATCGGCAAGATGCTGATCGCCAATGTAAAACCGATGCACTGCAAAAAGGTGTTCATCCAGATGGATGCGGATTATGCAGGTTCCACCATTCGTCAGGCATACATTACGATGGGGACAATGTTTAAGGCGGCGAAGATGAACGACCTGATTGCAAAGCACCCCATGGATGGCGTTCGGTTTTCAAAGCCCGTTCGCGCTGTGGATGATATTCACTATCTGACGCGGGAGGAACAGCGCCTCTTTCTTGAAACAGCACGGCGCTCCCACAATTACAACCAGTATGCGCTCATCCTCGAAACGGGATTGCGCACCGGGGAAATGATTGGCTTAACATGGGATGCCATCGACTTTGAGCGCCGGACGCTTACGATAAACAAGACCTTGGAGTTTCGCCACGCACAGAAAGTTTGGCGTGCCGGTCCTCCCAAAACTCAGCAGAGCTATCGCACCATTCCATTGACGGATAAAGCGTATGACATTCTGAAAGAGGTATGGGGTAGCCGGAGCGGCAGAAAAGAATCCCCGCTGCTGTCGCAAACGCTGGAATATATCGACAGGCGTACCGGCGTTACTTCACGGCTTGTGATGCGTGATCTGGTCTTTATCAACTGGCGCACAGGGGAACCAGCGAAAAACAGTTCCTATGATACCCACCTCTATAAGCTTTGCGATGAAGCGGGGATCAACCGTTTTTGTATGCACGCACTGCGCCATACCTACGCAACCCGTGCGATTGAAAGCGGAATGCAGCCGAAAGTGCTGCAAAAGCTGCTGGGGCACGCCAGCATCAAAACCACAATGGATCGGTATGTCCATGTGACCGATGAAACGCTGGATCAGGCGGTCAAGCAATTTCAGCTCAGCAGCGTATGTTGATATAACTTAATACAAACCAATGCTTAAATGGCGTAAAAATGGCGTAGCAGCCAAAACGCCAAAGTGCGAAAGACCTTGTAAATACGGCATTTTTTAAGGAGATGTAGAGATATATGAAATTAGGAATCGTCGGCCTGCCCAACGTGGGCAAGTCCACTCTGTTCAACGCCATCACTTCCACCCGCAACGCCCAGGCGGCCAACTATCCCTTCTGCACCATCGAGCCGAACTCCGGCATCGTGGCGGTGCCGGACCCCCGTCTGGACAAGCTGGCCGAGATCTGGAAGACCGACAAAAAGACCCCTGCCACCGTGGAGTTTGTGGACATCGCCGGTCTGGTCAAGGGTGCAGCCTCCGGCGCGGGCCTGGGCAACAAGTTCCTGGGCCATATCCGGGAATGCGATGCCCTGGTGCATGTGGTTCGCTGCTTTGACGATGACAACATCGTCCATGTGGTGGAGGATGTGAACAAGCCGGAGAGCGTGGACCCCATCCGGGACATCGACGCCATCGACCTGGAACTGATCCTCTCCGACCTGGAAATGGTCAACAACCGTCTGGGCCGCCAGCAGAAGGCTGCCAAGACCGGCAACAAGGCCGCCGCCGCGGAAGCCGCCTGGCTGGCCGATCTGGCCGCCCATCTGGAAGCCGGCCAGCCCGCCCGTACCTTTGCGTTTGATGAGGAGGACACCGCCCAGCTGGCCGCCCGCAAGGAGCTGGGCCTGCTGTCCGCCAAGCCGGTGATCTACGCCTGCAACGTGGGCGAGGATGACCTGCTGGGCGGGCTGGATGCCAACCCCTACTACCCCCTGGTGGTGGCCCGGGCCGAGGCCGAGGGTGCCCAGGCCATGCCCATCTGCGCCAAGACCGAGGAGGACATTGCCGACTCCACCCCCGAGGAGAAGCTGGCCTTCCTGCAGGAGATGGGCATTGAAGCCACCGGTCTGGACAACCTGATCAAGGCCAGCTACAAGCTGCTGGGCCTCATCAGCTTCCTCACCGACGGCAAGAAGGAATGCCGCGCCTGGACCATCAAGGCGGGCACCAAGGCACCCCAGGCTGCGGGCAAGATCCACTCCGACTTTGAGCGGGGCTTCATCCGCGCCCAGGTCATCAGCTACGACGAGCTGGCCGCCGACAACTTCGACTATGCCGCCGTCAAAGCCAAGGGCAAGCAGCGCACCGAAGGCAAGGAGTATGTGGTGCAGGACGGGGACATCATCGAGTTCCTGTTCAACGTCTGAGGAAAGGGGAAAAAGACCATGATCATCGGCATTATGGGCGCCATGCCCGAGGAAGTGGCACAGCTGTGTGAGAAGCTGTCCGATGTGCAGAAGGAGACCTACGCCGGGGTGGAGTATTACCGCGGCAGTCTGGCGGGCAAGCAGGTGGTGGTCTGCTGCGCCGGCATGGGCAAGGCCAACGCTGCCGCCACCACCCAGGTGCTGGCCGGCCGCTATGGCGCCGAAAAGATCATCTTCTCCGGCATTGCGGGCAACATGACCAGCAAGATCGGCATCGGGGATGTGTGCGTGGGCCGCACGGTGGTCTACCACGACGCCCAGAACGATATGATCTGCCAGAGCGCTCCCTTCCTGCAGGAGTTCCCCGGGGACGAGACCCTGGTCAGCGCCGCCATGCAGGCCTGTGAGCGCTGCGGCGTGAAGGCCATTGCGGGCAAGATCGCCACCGGCGACACCTTTGTGGGTGACGCCGAGACCAAGCGCCTCATTGAAGAAAAATGCCACCCCGACTGTGTGGAGATGGAAGGGGCGGCCGTGGCCCAGATCGCGGCGCGCAACGGGGTCCCCTGCGTGATCCTGCGTGCCATGAGCGACAACGCCGACGAGGACGGGTACGAAGTGCTGGTGGTGCGGGATTTCAGCATTGCCGAGTATGTGCGCACCGCCACCGCCATTGTGGAGACGATGATCGAAAGCCTGTAACAGGCCCCCGGACAAACAACAAAGCCCTTCTCGGTATGCAGTTGCCGGGGAGGGCTTTTTCACTCTCTTATTTTTCCTATACAGGGGATCACGGATTCAGGATGGTGCGCCAATCCAGGTCGCCGTGTTCCAGACCGTGGATGAGCACTTCGGCGGTGGCGATGTTGGTGGCCACCGGGATGTTATGTACGTCGCACAGGCGCAGCAGGTTCATCTCGTTGGGTTCACCGGGCTTGGCGGTGATGGGGTCGCGGAAGAAGAGGAGCATGTCCACCTCGTCGCAGGCGATGCGCGCCGCAATCTGCTGGTCACCGCCGTGTTCTCCCGGCATGAAGCGCTGTACATCCAGCCCGGTGGCTTCGGACACCAGCCGCCCGGTGGTCCCGGTGGCGATCAGCCGGTGCGACGCCAGAATGCTGCGATACGCGATGCAGAACTGAACCATCAGTTCCTTTTTGGCATCGTGTGCAACCAATGCAATCGTCATAACAAACCCCGCTTCCCTCATGCCAGCGGCATGATGAACAACATATAATTCTCGACCAAAGAAAAACCCTGCAATGGGTTCAACCGGTAAATGTCAATGGAATCCGCTGCCCCAGCACCCGGCCCGCCATGGCGGCACCGGCTTTCTGGGCGGCACAGCCCTGGGGCAAGGCTTCGCCCTGAGCCCCGGCCAGCTGCAGTTCCCGGCTTTCGGGGATCACGGCCAGCAGCCGCACCCCCACGGTGTCGATGCATTCGTCCAGATCAAACACCGGCGCTCCCCGCCCGAAACTCTGGCGGGTCACCCGGTTCATGACCAGACGCACATTGTCCTGGGGATGTCCGCCCTCAATGAGCGCGTCGGCCACAATCCGCCCGTCGCGCAGCGCCACCGGGTCAGGCGTAAGCACGATCAATGCCTGTTCCGCCAGCTGGGCAGCGGCCTGGAAAGGGGCGCCCATACCGGCGGCGGTATCAAACAGGATAAAATCAAAATATCCGCGCATGGCCAGGATCAAAGCGGCCAGCGGCGCCGGACGGACTTCGCCGCCCTCATAGGGTGCACTGATGACCGAAAGGCCCGGATAGATGGGACTGGGCACAATGGCCTTGTCGCCCTGACAGCGGCCGCACAGTACATCCTCGATATCATACACGGTCTTGCCGTATACCCCTGCGATCAGGTCCACGCTGCGCAGCCCGGAATCCAGCTCAATGAGCAGGACCCGCCGTCCCTGTCGGGCCAGTTCGGCGCCCAGCAGGACCGAGGTGGTGCTTTTGCCGGTACCGCCCTTGCCGGAACAGATCATGATGGTTTGTGCGTTCACGTCAGCGGGCCTCCGGTCGGTTTTTGTGGAAATGATGCAGCAGACATTGCCCCGAGTATAGTACACTATTTGGCTATACTTGGAGTTATCCTTTATTATTCTAGCACAAGACAAGACCCCCGACAACTGTTTTTTTGATAAAAATTGGACAGAATTTTTGCACACAATCACGGCAAAATACGCCGCTGGCCCACGGCGTGACGTTAACTTTTGCACACAAAAGGGCTTTCTGTTTGTTGCAGTTTATCCAAATAAAGCATCGGCCACTGCCCGCATGACGGGGGCCGCATTGGCGCCGCCGCCCCCGTATTCCAGCACCACCGCCACCGCATATTGGGGGGCCTGGGCGGGAAAATATCCGATGAGCACCGAGTTGGTGTAGTATCCGCCGCCGGGGGCCCGCTCGGGGCGCTGGGGGCTGCCGGTCTTGCAGGCCAGGGGCACCGGTGACTCCCGCAGGGCGGAGAGGGTCTGAGCCATCTGGATCATCCCTTCCCGGATGGGGGCAAACACCTCTTCGCCCCCCGGCGCCTGCGCAATGGTGCGGGGTTCATACTGCCACACGGTCCGGCCGGCGGTGTCCACCGCCCGGTCGGCAAAATGCAGGGCGGGGCGCTGCCCGTCATTGGCCAGGGCGGCCGCGTAGGCTGCCAGCTGCAGGGGCGTCACGGCGGTATTGCCCTGGCCGATGGCTGCCTGCAGGGCCAGCCCGTCCTGGTAGTTTTCGTCGGTGGTCCAGGTCAGCCGCCCCGCCGCCGCGGGCAGCTCAATGCCGGTGTCGGCCCCCAGCCCCAGCTGCTGGGCGGTGGCCGAAAAGGCATCCACCCCTAGCCGGCGGCCCACATCATAAAAGTAGATGTTGCAGCTGTGCCGCAGGGCGGTCAGCAGATTCACCGGCCCGCTGTGGCCCAGCTGCAGGCATCCCGGCTGGTAGCCGCTGTAATACAGATACCGGCCGGTGCAGTTCACCGTGTCCTCCACCGTGATGAGCCCTGCCGCCAGGGCGCTGGCCGCCACCGCCGGTTTGAAGGCCGACCCCGGCGCATACAGTCCGGCGCACACCCGGTCCAGCAGGGGAGCGCCCTCATCCGCCGCCAGGGCGGCATAGTCGCGGCGCCAGGTATTCAGGTCGTATCCCGGCCAGCTGGCCGCCGCCAGCACCCCGCCGGTCTGCACATCCACCACCACGGCGGCCCCGGCATTGCACTCCCGGCCGGCCCCTGCCCCGGCGGTGGTCTGCAGGGTCCGGATGCGGTCCTGCAGGGCCGCCTGCACCGTCTTTTGCAGCCCGCTGTCCAGGGTCAGGACCAGGGTGTCCCCGGGTACGGGGGATTGGGCCACTGTTTCGCTGCGGGTGCCGTCAAACCCGGCCGATACCCGGATGCGCCCGTCCTGCCCCCGCAGCAGTTCATCGTATACCTTTTCCAGCCCGCTCTGGCCGATCTCGGCGTTCATGGCCACCCCGGCGGTGCGCAGGGCGTAGTCCTCCGCCTCCCATTGTTCGGCGGTGATGGGGCCGGTGTCCCCCAGTGCATGGGGGAGCAGGGTGCCGTCCGGCCAGCTCCGGGTACCCCGGGCCACCAGACGCACCGCCCCGCTCTGGGGCAGACCGGTGGCGTACAGGGCGGCGGCCTGGGCACCGGTCAGCCCCTCGGCCAGGGTCAGCTCCCCGGCGCTGGCGGCAGAAAAAAAGGCGGCGAGCTGTGTTTCCACATCCTCGCCGCTTGCGTCGGTCAGTTGATAGTCCTGCAGGATCTGCCATGTCTGCTGTAGGGTCGTGCCTTCCGGAGCGGGCAGGCACAGGTTCAGGTCATACACCGTATCATCCCGGGCCAGGATCTTTCCGTTCCGGTCCACAATGTCTCCCCGGGCTGCCGGCAAGGCCACGCTGTAGCTGGTCTGGCTGGCCTCCGCCACCTTCTGGGCGTAGTGGTCGGCCATGACGAACTGCATCCAGGCCAGCCGCACCGCAAACAGCACGAACACCGCCCCGCACAGCACCAGCAGGACGGTCAGCCTCTTTTTGCTCGGCGTGGTTCTGCGCCGTTTGCTCATTGTTCTCACCCAGCCTTCCGCCAGCTATTATACACAGCAAGCGCAAAAAATGCAATATCAGCCGTCTTGTGCGCCCTCCGGCAGAAAGAATACGGCCCCCGCCATGCTGCCGGTGTCCTGCAGGGGGGCCTGTTCGGTCAGACCGGTGCTGTCGGCGGCGGGGGCTTCGGCCAGGGTGCCCACCCACAGTCCGTCGGCGGTGGTCACCGCCGTGCCGGCTTCCAGGCCGCTGTGCCGGGGCAGCCCGCTCACCAGCAGGGCTCCGCCCTTGCGCAGCAGCACGCCGCAGCAGTCCCCGGCCAGCACCGCCGCCGCGCCCCGGTCCCGCCCTGCCGGGTCCACCTGGCTGCCGGTGCCGTCCACGGCGCTCACCACCCCGGCCAGCCGCCCCTCTTCATCCAGCACCGGGGCACCGGGGGCGTACTGCCCCGCCAGGGTCATGGTCCCTTCCGGCTGGCGGGCGATGACCCGGACCGGTGTCCAGCCGCCGGTTTCGGGGCGGGCAGGACTTTCCAGCAGGGTGCGCAGGGCCTGGTTTTCGGTTTCCAGCGGCGCCGCGGCGGCCACGGCGGCGTGCAGGATGGCGCTGCGCCGCCGCAAAGACTGCAGCCGGCGGGTGTACCCGGGCACAAAATGCTCGGCCAGCAGGGTGTCCGCCCGGGCCGGGACCTGGGCCAGCACCGCCCATACCGGGCCCAGCCGGTCCCGCAGGCACCATCCCGCCGCCGTCAGCAGCAATACCGCCCCCAGCACCGCCAGCCGCCGACGGCGCTGCCGCCGGCTCCGCCGTCCCCGGGTGAAATCCAGTCCGTCCCGCATGGTGTCTCCCTCCGCTCAACCGTTCTCTTGTCCAGCATATGCCCGCAGGGCGGATGCTAGACTTTGCGGGGACTTTTCCTGTATAATAGCCACATAGGTCACCGATGATAGAAGGGAAGGAAACTATTATGTCCTATCGTTTGTTTGTGCTGGATATCGACGGCACCCTGCGCCCCCGGGGCTGTACCTGCGTGCCCCGGACCACGGCCAAAGCCATCAAGGCGGTGCAGCGGGCGGGGGTCAGGGTGGCCATTGCCACCGGCCGGGGGCGGGCCAGCGTGCCCAAGGATCTGCTCAGCGGCATCCACCCGGATTACTGGATCTGCTCGGCGGGGGCCCATGTGCTGGATGCCAAAGGCACCCTGCTTTATGATACCCGCATGACCCCCGAACAGATGTATGCCCTGGTGGATTTCTGCGAAAATTACGAGTATCCTCTGCGGTTCATCTTTACCGACGGCAGCTATGCCTACCTGGGGTATGAGGAGTTCCGGGCGTGGGGGAAGACCCACCCCATCGGCATCGACCTGAAGGACGGCATGGACCAGGACCGGCACCTCCTCGACATGCCCTTCACCGCCTTTGCATGGCTGGACCGGGAAGCCGCACAGCGGTTCCAGGACAAGTACGGGTACCTGGGTCTGCGGTTTGTGTTTGACAAGGACGATGCCTGTGATGTGCTGCCGCCGGAGGTGGACAAGGGCCATGCCCTGACCGGCCTGCTGGAAAAGCTGGGCCTGCCCGCCGCCGACTGCGTGGCTGTGGGCGACGGGGACAATGACGTGGGCATGCTGCAGGCTGCCGGCCTGGGCGTGGCGGTGGAAACCGGCAGCGAGGCGGCCAAGGCCGCCGCCGACCGCCTGTGCCCCCCGGGGGACAAAGGCGGCCTGGAAGCCTTGTGCCGGGAACTGTGGCCCCATGCCTTTGAGGAGGGGTGAGCCGTGGCCGAGTATACCCGGGTGGGCCCGGGCCTGCCGCCCCTGCACGCAGACCACGCCCGGGTGCTGATCCTGGGCAGTTTTCCCAGCCCCAAGAGCCGGGAACAGGGGTTTTATTACGGCCATCCCCAGAACCGCTTCTGGCCGCTCATGGCGGCGCTGACCGGCAGTCCGGTGCCGCAGCATGATGACATTGCGGCAAAAAAGCAAATTATTATACAAAACGGAATGGCTGTCTGGGACGTCATCCGCAGCTGCGAGATACGGGGCGCCTCGGACGCTTCCATCCGCAGCGTGGAGCCCAACGACCTGGCCGCCCTCATTGCAGAGCTGGGGGTGGAGCGGGTGGTCTGCAACGGCAGCACCTCCGCCAGACTCTACCGCAAGTACGCCCTGCCCCACACCGGGCTGGAAGGCATCGCCCTGCCCTCCACCAGTCCGGCCAACGCCTCCTTCCGTCTGGACCGGCTGCAGCAGGTCTGGGGCCAGGTCCTGGGGCCCTTCCTGCCCCGGCGGGGTGTGACCAAACTGTAAAAAACCGAAAACTTTGCATGCACACGCCCGAATCAATTTGCATAGCGTGTGCCTTTGCATTATAATGAAGCTATCACCATCCTGGGAGGTACGCCCATGCGCAAGTGGGAAGAAATACGCCGCCGTCCGGTGCTGCCGCTGTATCTGGCGGCGCTGGTCTGGCCGGTGGCGGCCCTGATTCTGCCGGTCTATACCCTGTGGGGGCTGCTGGTCACGGCGGCGCTCAGTGCGGCGGTGGGACTGGCGGCGGGGCGGCTGTGCCCCACCCGGGTCATCCGGCGGGAAGTGCCCTTTTCCACCGGCAGCGAGGACACCGACGCCATGCTCCGCGGCATTTCCGATAACCTGGACGCTCTGGCCGGACTGAACCGGGCCATCCCGGACGCGGGACTTTCCCATCAGCTGGACCGGATGGAAAAAGCCGGCCGGGCCATCGTGGCCGAGATCGAACACGACCCCAAAAAGGCGCCCCAGGTGGACCGTTTTGCCCGTTACTACCTGCCTGAAGCCGTCAAGATTTTGTCGGCGTACGCCCGGATGCAGACGGTGCAGGGGGACAATGCGGTCCAGGTCCGGACCGAGGTCAACGATACCGCCGGCACCATCGCCCAGGCCTTTGAAAATCAGCTGGATGCCCTGTATTCGGCGGAGGCGCTGGATATCAGCACCGACATCGAGGTGCTGGAAGGCATCCTGAAAGGGCAGAATCTGACCCGCTGAAGGATACACAATCATCATTGTACCTGCAAATACCCGAGAATATGAGAAAGGATTGATTTTTTATGGCAGAAAAGACCACCCCGGAATTTGACCTGAACGCGCCCGCCGCACCCAGCCTGACCCTGGATGCTGCCCCGGCGGCGCCCAGCCTGACCCTGGACCCCGAAGCGGATGCCAAGGTGGTGGCCGAAGCCCAGAAAGCCGCACCGGTCAAGGTGGAGGACACCCCCCTGACCCCGGAAGAACAGCAGATGGTGGATGACTTCGCCAAGAAAATCGACATCACCAATTCCCAGATGGTGCTGCAGTACGGCGCAGCCAGCCAGAAAAAACTCAGCGATTTTTCGGACACCGCTCTGTCCAAGGTCAAGACCAAGGATATGGGGGAGACCGGCCAGCTCATCACCGACCTGATCGGGGAACTGCAGGGCTTTGACGCGGCGGAGGAATCCAAGGGATTCTTCGGCTTCTTCAAGCGCCAGCAGGCCAACATCGCCAACCTCAAGACCAAGTACGAGAAGGCGGATGTGAACGTGGAGCGCATCAAGGCCAAGCTGGAAGACCACCAGGTCACCCTGATGAAGGACATCACCATGCTGGACAAGATGTACCAGCTGAATCTGGTCTACTTCAAGGAACTGACCATGTACATCCTGGCCGGCCGCAAGAAGCTGGCGGATGTCCGGGCCAACGAGCTCAAGGCGGCCCAGGAAAAGGCCCAGCGCTCTCAGCTGCCGGAGGACGCCCAGGCGGCCCGGGATCTGGCCGATATGTGCGACCGCTTTGAAAAGAAACTCTATGACCTGGAACTGACCCGCAACATCTCCATCCAGATGGGCCCCCAGATCCGGCTGATCCAGTCCAATGACACCATGATGGCGGAAAAGATCCAGACCACCATCATCAACACCATCCCCCTGTGGAAGAACCAGATGGTGCTGGCCCTGGGCATGGCCCACAGCCAGCAGGCCATGCAGGCGGAGCGTGCCGTCACCGATGCCACCAACGAGCTGCTGCGCAAGAATGCCGCCACCCTCAAGCAGGGGACCATCGACATCGCCAAGGAGTCCGAGCGGGGCATTGTGGATCTGGAGACCCTGAAGCAGACCAACCAGGAGCTGATCTCCACCCTGGATGAGCTGAACAAGATCCGCGCCGACGGCAAGGCCAAGCGGGCGGCCGCCGAGGTGGAGCTGGGCCGCATCGAAGGGGAACTGCGGGCCAAGCTGCTGGAAATGAACAAGTAACGCCTTTTTCCAAAAGAGGATACCATGCAACTGCAACAACAGGAAACCTTTACCATTCAGGGCCCCCAGCTGGAAGTGCTGGGTCAGGCCGAGAGCAAACTGCCCGCCCCGGCACGGCGGGCGCCCACCGCTGCCCTGGTGCTGGTGGTGGCTGCCCTGGTGTCGGTGTTCGGCATCGGCGGGCTGAAACTGAAAGGAAGCTTTGCCCGGGTGCAGGGGCTGTACACCACCGCCGCCAATGAGTACGGCGATGGCATCCAGACCGACCTGGCCGCCCAGGCCGACGCAGCCGCCAGCCTGATCCGGCTGGCCGGACGTATCCTGGGGGAGACGGAACCCACCGTTGCCCAGGCCAGCACCGCCCTGGACGGCTGGAACGCCGCCGAAGCGACCCCTGACGCCCAGTACCGGGCCAACCAGGCCCTGTATGCGGCGGTGGGGGACACCTACACCGCCGCCAGCCTGCAGGCCGACAGCGACCAGCGCAACCAGCTGGACGCCCTGTATGCGGAGTTCACCTCCCGGCAGGCCCTGGTGGAGCGGGCGGCGGCCAACGACTATAACCCGGCGGCGGAAGCATACAACCGCACCACCGCCTCCTTCCCCGGCAATCTCATCGGCGGGCTGTGGGGCGTGGGCCGTGCGGAACTGTTTGCCCCCACCGATACCGCCAACGGCTGAAAGAGGGGAGATACCCATGAAACAATCCATCCTGCCCCGGGCCGTCGGGGTCCTGACGGCAGCGGCCCTGTGCACGGCCTGTGCGCTGCCGGTGCTGGCGGCGCCCCAGGCGGACCCGGACAAGGCCGTCATTGACAACGCGGATATCCTGTCCAAGGAGACCGAGACCTACGTCACCAACATCAGCACCGCCCTGCAGAACACCTGCGGCGCCCAGATCGGTGTATACACGGTGGATACCATCGGCAACTACACCATGGAAGGCTATACCTACGAGCTGGCCAACGAATGGGGCCTGGGCGACGCCGACAAGGACAACGGCATTGTGCTGCTGCTGGCGCCCGGGGAAGACAACTACCACGCCATGTGCGGTGCCGGTCTGGAGACCCAGTTCACCGTCCAGATGCTGCAGACCATCCTCAACGAGGATATGGAGCCCAACTGGGTCAACAAGGACTATGATGCCGGCACCCGCCAGACGGTGTACGCCATGGCCGAAAAGCTCTGCACCATCTACGGCCTGACCTTCGATCTGGACGACGCAGCGGCGGGCAGCATCCCGTCTGCCGGCACCGTGTCCGGCAGCGCCCCGGCGTCCCCGCCTCCCCAACGGGGCGGTGTCTCCTTCGGCGGTGTGCTGATTCTGGTGGCGGTGCTGGCCGTGGTCATCGTGCTGCTGGCCGTACCCCGCCGGTATTACGGCGGCCCCGGCGGATACCGCGGTCCCACCTTCATCTGGTTCGGCGGCTTCGGCCGTCCCCGGGGCCCCCGCCCGCCTCGTCCGCCGCCGAAACCACCCGGACCACGGGGACCGCGGGGCGGTCTGGGCGGGCGGGGAGGCT
>PPYE01319848.1_pt1 | contig 49403 bp, 29 predicted proteins | sample 1559881 | NCBI WGS metagenome assembly PPYE01 (sample SAMN08240022, study PRJNA423297) | Human gut metagenome, whole genome shotgun sequencing project.
GTGGGTAAGTCGGCTCACCCGGGTGAGTAGGTCTACCCACCTAGGTGAGTAAGTCGGCCCACCCGGGTGGGTCGATAACTTTTCCGAGGATAATATATAACTTTTCTGGAAAAAGAAGATAATCCTTCTAAGGAAAGAAGATAAAAAGGGTTAAGTAAATAATATAAGAAAGTACAAAGTCATTTATTCTAATCCAAGGCAATTACTGAAATTCAGGAGATTAGGTGATTGTAGGTTCCTTTACTCGTTTATGGCTCCACAATAGGGACACTCTCCTTTATCCTTTATTTTTTTACCACAACTTCCACAATAATATCTATAAAATTCTTTCTTTATAGATCTCCAAAGGAATAAAAGCAGGAATAAACCAAAGACTGCATAGCCTATAATATAAGGAGTGAAAAAGTTGAAGAACAGATGAAGTAGTATACAAACTGATAACAGCCCAATCAGATATAAAATAGAAAAGCCAAAAGAAAACCGTCTGAAAGTATCATCTATTACAGCTAAAACTAAAATCAGGTTAAACCAAATAGAGACAATAAATACAGCTAATAACAAAGACAATTTGAAAGGATTTAAAGTGGGATTAAAATAAAACCATTCCCACATATCCGGATAGAATGCTTTTATAGTAGAATACAGCACTGCCGAGAAGGAAACAACCAAGCACAATAGCAACGGATAAGTCCTGTCCGCATCACCGGAATAGATATCCCACATCTTCTTTCTGGATATTATTAAATAACATAAAGACAGAAAAAGTATGGATATTATTAATAACAGATATTTTGTTTCCGTATCACTAAACCAATGAATAGAACGGGAAATATAATCCAATGGAACAATGTTTTCTTTTAATTCACTTTGACGAACCCATCCCTGAATATCCTGATTATGAGCCACTTTTACCCAAAGTGAATCAATGCTATCTGTCAGGATAGTACTGAATTCTCCTACAACAATTTTACCTCTCTTATAAACTTGTTTAAATTCTCCCTTTACGGGTAACTGTTCCAGAGGAAGGGAGTCTGAAATGACTTCAAAATTCGCATTGAGAGAAAAAGGGTAATAAGAAGATAAATCCAAAGAATCTGTAGGTTGATGAGATATTGTTGCCGAATCCAAAGGTGAATTGCATGATGACAATAAAGAGAAATAAAGCAGAACTAAGATAACAGTTATCTTTGTAAAACTACTCGATATCACTTTATTAATAAGATATTTCATTATTCTTCTGCAATAACCAACATTTCACATTTCTTACAGTCAAACTTCAAACGAAACCGTTTCTGATCACTTGTTACCAGATAATAAGGTTCTTTATACGGAGATCTTTCCCGTTGATAAGTCGGACACCATCCCATACTGTAGCGCAAGCAATGTTTACAAAACATCAATATCGCATCCTTTACCGGCTCTTTTTCATACGCATACCTTATCTGTCCGACACCATGATCCATGTAAAAAAATTTAGACTTTTCATTCATTACATTTCCTAGGTAACTTAGTTCCTTTTCCGGGAAAGGATGACTTGTCTGCTTTATTTTTGCAACTCTGTTTCTGTAGTTTATCTTTCTTACCTGTAACAGCTTTTCTACGGCCATACGGCGCAATTCACTTAAAGCAGATGCAGGGATAAACCAGTTGTTAGTAAACTGTATATTTATAGTCTCGGATTCAAAAGGAGTATTACCTAATTTGCTTAACTGATTTTTCAGGTTATCCGTCTGGGGTGTACGCGCCAATTCTTTTTCTCTGGGAAGTACCAGGCTAACGTGATTATCATCTTCATCTGTAAATTCCAGCGTAAACCCAAAGTTACTTTCGGTCAACAAGATATTTATTCTGATTTTTCTTTCGGCAGATTTACGGGTCATCAGTCTTTCAAACTCCTGATCGTAATTTCGATAAAGTAAAGTTTTGGGTTTTATTTTAGGCATTTCTTGTGGGAAAATCCGGTTATTCTCCACACGATTCACACGAAAACCGGTTAGCTTTCCTTGTTCATCAAGGAAACAGACGCCATCTCCGTTATTAAACGATTTCAGTCCGGCAACGGTTATATAATTTCCACGTATTTCTTTTACTGTCCCCATTTCTTCACCAAGGGATTTAGGCGTATCGAACGAAGCTATATTCCGGGTTCGCTCTTTCAGGAAATAATCTGTAAAGCCCCGGCTAAAACTTTTATTTAACTGTGGGGTAAATTCATAATGACTGGCGCCTGAAGAAGAATGTACATATTCAGGACGGCGTTTCATAATTGCATCCAGTTTTTTCCGGTAATAAGCGGTAACATTCTTCACATAAGAAACATCTTTCAGTCGTCCTTCTATTTTAAATGAAGTAACACCGGCGTCCAATAATAACTCCAGATCATCACTCCTATTCAGGTCTTTTAATGAAAGAAGATGTTTATCCTTTGATATTATATTACCTTCTGCATCTACCAAATTAAAAGGCAGCCGGCAAAATTGTGCACACTCTCCCCTATTGGCACTGCGTCCGAAACTGGCCTGGCTTACATAGCACTGACCGCTATAACTTACACATAAAGCACCATGCACAAAAACCTCCAAAGAGACAGCTTTACAACTTTCATGTATTTCCCGTATCTGCTTTAAAGATAGCTCCCGGGCAAGAACTACCTGTTCGAAACCTGTATCTATCAGGAATTGGACTTTTTCCGGCGTACGGTTATCCACCTGCGTACTTGCATGAAGCGGAACCGGAGGAAGATTGAGCTTAAGCAAACCCATATCCTGAATAATGAAAGCATCTACACCGGAGTGATAGAGTTTCCAGAGCAATTCTTCCGTTTCTTTTAATTCTTCATCTTTCAGGATTGTATTTATAGCAACATATATACGGGCATTATAAAGATGGGCATGTTTAACCAGTACGGCAATATCATCCAGTGTATTTCCTGCTGCTAAACGGGCACTAAATTTGGGTGCACCGATATACACGGCGTCTGCCCCATGATTTATAGCCTCTATACCACATTCCAGATTTTTTGCAGGGGCAAGAAGCTCTATTTTACGTTGAATTTTCACTTATTTAATGTCTTCGATATTATAAGGGGTTTCCTGATATACATAATAATTCAACCAATTGGAGAACAGCAGGTTTGCATGTCCACGCCAACGTACCAAAGGAGCTTCATCCGGATTATTATCACGATAATAGTTTTTAGGCATCTCAATAGGAAGTCCTTTTGATATATCTCGTTTATATTCCGTATCTAATGTATAAGGAGAATACTCTGAATGACCGGTTATGAAAAACTCACGCCCATTCTTTGCCATGACGATGTAAACACCTGAATCGACCGACTCGGATAAAAGCTCCAACTCCGGAACTTTAAGGATATCTTCTCTTCTTATTTCCGTATGCCGGCTGTGAGGTACATAAAATATGTCATCAAATCCTCTGAAAATAGGATGCAAAGGATTATTAACCGTGTGCTCAAAAATTCCAAACAGCTTTTTATCCAATGGATATTTCGGAACACCATAGTGATGATAAAGTCCTGCCTGTGCAGCCCAACATATATAAAAGGTAGAAGTAACGTGTGTACGGGACCAGTTAAAAATCTCTGTAATCTCATCCCAGTAGTTTACTTCTTCAAAATCCATTTGTTCTACCGGAGCACCGGTAATGATCATTCCATCAAATTTCTGTCCGCGTATCTTATCAAAGTCTTCATAGAAAGCCTGCATATGTTCTACCGGTGTATTTTTCGAAGTGTGGCTCTTAATCTTCATAAAAGATATTTCCAACTGCAAAGGAGTATTTGACAGAAGACGGATCAAATCTGTTTCAGTTGTGATCTTTAATGGCATCAGATTAAGAATAACAATTCTCAAAGGGCGAATATCCTGCTGCGATGCGCGTGAATTGTCTATCACGAAAATATTCTCCTCTTTCAGCAGTTCTATTGCTGGTAGTTTATCCGGTAAATTAAGTGGCATTTCTTCTATATTTAGTTATTGGAATACAAAAATAAATATTTCTACTTTTCAAGTAGTTAAAGTAGTTATTATTTTATTAGTAGTAAGAGTAGTTAAAGTAGCATAGAAAGCCTAAACGTAGCTTGTAACTATAGTTCTTTCATTATCACCTGAATTTGCGACTTACCTTCTAAGGAGCAAAGCGACTGATAACTACTTTAACTACTAATGAAATGATAACTACTTAACTACTAAAAATACAATACGGGTTGTCATCCCTGAATTGGATCGACAACCCGTCTGTATAACTTTTTAAGAAAATATTCTTTTTCCCTTAAATTATTCTGCCGGAGTTTCCGGAGCAGGAGTCGCTGGTGTCTCTGCCGGAGTTTCAGCGGAAGGAGTAGCAAAATCAGGAACATTCAACGGATTTGTTCTTTCTTCCTGTAATGCTTGTTCTTGGATCACAGAAGTACCACCAACAGAAGCTCTCGGTAAAACATAAGCCGATGCTATGCTGATAACTACAATAAATGCTGCCAGCCCCCAAGTGGTTTTCTCCAAAACATCTGTGGTCTTACGCACACCCATAATTTGATTAGAAGACGAGAAGCCAGAGGCAAGACCTCCACCTTTGGAATTCTGAATCAAAACGATGAAGCATAACAGCAATGCCGCAATCACAATTAAAATAATTAATAACAAATACATTTTATTTTGATTTAGTGTTAATAATCAATTTTTCCAAAAAACTTATTTGGTCTGCAAAGTAAGCATTTTTTTTGGGATATTTCAAACTTAATTTTTTAATTATTTCAAGAGCCTTCGAATATCTTTTCTGTTTAACATAAATTCGGGCCAAAGTTTCAGTGAAATAGCTTTCATCATCACTGTTTTCTTCCCAAAGAAACTTCGGCGACTCAAACTCTTCCTCTTCATCCTCTGTAATAGGTTTTAACTTTATCGACTTCTCTATTTCCGCTTTTTCTATAAACCCGTCAATCAGTTCTTGCCCTTTCATTTTAGGAATCTCCGCTTTTTCTGCATTAACATCTTCACTGGTTAATAAGTAAGAAGCATAATCCATAGGGATATCCATATCAATAGAATTTCCCGACTGATCCGGAATAGAAGATAAGAATGAATCAATGAGCATCAATGTACGGTCAAAATCAAGTTTCTCCGATACAAGCTCTTCAGCTATCTGTTTCTGAGCGGGAGTAAGTACATAATTCTCTCCTTCTATCAGATGAAACAAAACCCGTCGATCTATAATATATAAAGCAGCTTTTCTTAGTTCCTCGCCGAAAGTAATATCATGCAGCAGATAAAGATTCTTAAGATATAGCAGTCTTGCTGTCTGAAAATAAGGATATCTCGCCAACAAATTTCTCAATTCATAAAGTGTATCTTTATTCAGCAGCTCAGGTCTTGAAATAAGCTCCTTTAATTCTTTTGAAGTCATCTTTTACCAGTTTGCCGCTGTAGCATTGAATATTTGCTCTGTAATCTCTTTCACAATTTCTTTAATCAAATCATCCTGCACTGACACCAACTGCTCGGAAGAAGGATAATTACGGAAAGCAGAAAAAGGTTGTTCGAAATCTTCCGCATGGTTTGTATTATTCACAAAACGTACATTAACGGTAACTTTAAGCTGGGTTTCGGAAGAGAATCCGTCGGCTTTTACAGCTTGGTTCAATTGTTCGTAGCCGGTTATTTCACCGGATATATTCCAGTCGCCATTACTTGAAACCTGTTGTAAACGTGTTTGTGTAACAAAGATATTCTGGAGCTTATCATTAAACTCCGTAGCTAAAGGGGCATACACATAAGTCGACTTAATAGGAAAAGTTTCCAATGTAATGGTTCTTACCTTTGTATAGTCTATTGATGAAGCATTAAACTGATAAGAAATTTTACAAGCTCCTACTAGTAATATGATTGAGGCAAGCGCAAAGCATTTACCTGTTTTTTTAGTCCAAAAGTCCATATTCTTTTATCTTTCTATATAATGTGCGTTCTGAGATATTTAAATCTTTTGCAGCATTTTTCCGTTTGCCGTGGTGTCTTTCCAATGCTTTACGTATCATTTCCTTCTCTACCTCATCCAGGGATAATGGTTCTTCAATATATTCTTCCGTGTCCTGAATATCCTCCACGTCTTCTTTTTTAAGATCGGTTTCAGGCAAATTAATTGTAGGTACTACCGTATTTGAAAGATTTGCAGGAACCAGACTCGTATTCTGGGGATAATATGCCACAGCAGTGGGTGAAGCTGCCTGAGGCTGTTCCGTCATAATATTATGTACAAGTTTCTTTAGGTCCGTAATGTCCTGACGCATATCAAACAATACCTGATAAAGGATCTCACGTTCGCTCTCAAATGTTTTACCTTGTCTTCCACCTAAAAATGCAGGAAGATATTGCTGCTGCTGAGCCGGCAGATAATTTTCTAAGATAGGAAGCGTTATATCCCGGTTTGTCTCAATGATGGAAATCTGCTCCGTTATATTCTTCAACTGTCTTACATTACCAGGCCAGGGATAGGCCATCAAAGCTTTCCTGGCATCTTCCGTAAGCTGAATAGCAGGCATACGGTATTTTTCTGCAAAGTCTGAAGCAAACTTTCTGAATAATAAAACGATGTCATCCGCACGTTCCCTCAATGGGGGTACGAATATAGGCACGGTATTAAGACGATAATATAAATCTTCCCTGAAACGTCCTTCTGCAATAGCCTGATTCAAATTTACATTCGTCGCAGCTACGATACGTACATCTGTTTTCTGTACTTTAGAAGAACCGACCTTTATAAATTCTCCTGATTCGAGTACACGGAGCAGGCGTGCCTGTGTAGATAAAGGTAGTTCTCCGACTTCGTCCAGAAAGATAGTTCCTCCGTCAGCCTCTCCGAAATATCCTTTACGTTCACCTATTGCTCCGGTAAAAGCACCTTTTTCATGACCGAATAACTCTGAGTCTATGGTACCTTCAGGTATGGCTCCACAGTTAACTGCTATATATTGTCCGTGTTTTCTTCTGCTATGTTGATGAATAATCTGAGGAAAGCTCTCTTTACCTACTCCACTCTCTCCTGTTATCAAAACGGACAGATCAGTAGGTGCTACCTGAATGGCAACATCAATTGCACGATTCAGAGCTTCAGCATTACCGATAATCCCAAATCTAAGCTTTACTTGTTGTATCTCTGATTTAATCATATACTCCATAAATTACCTGACAAAATTACAAAAACCCTCTGAGGCTACAAGTAATTTTGGCAGAAATAAAATGTTTTAGGAGTAGTTAATATTTGGATGAAGTAGCTAATAAAACAGGAAGAGCCTGAATAAATAAAATTTAGACAGACTCTCAAATTAATATCGGAAAGTTTATTATGATTCCCAATCCAGGATTACTTTGCCACACTCGCCTCCATCCATAATTTCAAATCCTTTCTGGAAATCATCTACTGAGAAGCGATGCGTAATGATCGGAGATAAATTGATACCTGAAATCAGCATTTGTTCCATCTGGTACCATGTTTCCCACATTTCACGTCCGTAAATACCCTTTAGCGTCAATGCTTTAAATATCACTTTATCCCAGTCAATAGGTGTTCCGGCAGGTTGAATACCTAACAAAGATATCTTGGAACCATTATACATATTATCAAGCATCTCATTAAATGCTTTAGGAGAACCGGACATTTCGAGGCCTATATCAAAACCACTCATACGCAGCTGTTTCATTGCACCCGCTACGGTATCTCCTTTTCTTGGATTGATAGTTAAAGTAGCCCCCATTTGCCTGGCTATATCCAGACGGTAGTCACTTAAATCGCTTACTACTATGTAGCGTGCCCCGGCAAAACGGCAAATAGCTGTAGCCATACAACCAATTAATCCGGCACCTGTAATAAGTACATCTTCACCAACAAGTGGGAAAGAAAGGGCTGTATGAGTAGCATTGCCGAAAGGATCCATAATACTGGCTAATTCATCAGATATACGGGAGTCCAGATGCACTACATTTTCGGAAGGAATCACCAGGTATTCAGCAAAAGCACCATCACGGTTTACTCCTACTCCAATTGTATTCTCACATACATGTTTTTTTCCACGACGGCAGTTACGGCAATAACCACATGCAATATGTCCTTCGCCGGTAACACGATCACCTATTTTAATATTCTTTACTCCTTTACCGATTTCGACCACTGTACCTACGTATTCATGACCAATAACCATAGGGGTTTTAATAGTTCGTTGAGACCAATCATCCCAACGGTATATATGTAAATCAGTACCGCAAATTGCCGTCTTTTTAATCTTGATCATTACATCATTTACACCTACTTCAGGCATTGGAACATCTTCCATCCAAAGGCCTTTTTCGGGACGAAGTTTAACTAAGGCTTTCATTATTGATGACTATTAATAAGGTTTATAAGTTTAATATGGCAAAGTTATATTCTTTTTCCTGATTCCTGATAATTTATGTAAGAAATATACATATTAAATTGTTAAGTTATTGAAGTTAGCGTACTCATTCAAAACCTCTAAAAACCAACAGATAAAGCACTAGCAATAAGAATATTACACATTATCCAGCTATAGCATAACTTATTTGGATAAAAGAAAAAACAATTACAGTAAGAATTTTGTAAGCCGATTATTTAAACTTGCATACTCCAAAGAAATACTTAGAAACACCAGGCAAAAATATATCTGATCGATTTACCATAAAAACACATTTACTTATGAGAAAAATTACTTTGTTATCCTTTTTAATAGGATTTTTATGTATCCTAAAAGCAGGCGCCCAATTACCTACAGTACTAACAGAAACAGATTTCTCTTCAAAAGAAGGAACTTTCACTGATCCACGTGACGGGAAAGAGTATGCCTACAAAAAATATGGCAGATACCAGTGGTTTATGCAAAACTTAAATTGGGACGGATATGACGGAATAAATGAAAACACCAAAGGTACCGTTGGTGTTGCAGGAAATGAAGATGCCGACGGATCTAAGTACGGACGTTACTACAACACCGGCGAATCCGGTCAAAGCTTATGCCCTAAAGGTTGGTCGGTAGCTTATTTTGAAGATTGGAAAGAATTATCCAGAAATGTAGCAGCCGAGTATGATGCCGACATTATTTTAGAAGGTGCAAACGGATATACCATAAAAGGTTTTATGAAGTATATGCGTGGAGGAGGTTTCAAAGTTAATGGCGGCCTGTGGGAAGAAGGAACCGGAACAGAAGACGTAAAGCTCAATGAAATACAGTTCAATATCCTCCCGGGAGGAGGCGTAAATGCAACCGGAGAATATCTTTCAGGAGAAGAAACAGGAAAAGTGGCTTACTTCTTAATAGGTGGGAATGACCGTTTCCACAACAATCTAACAGACACCAATTTTGATAAAGATGCCCTTAGGCACAAAAGATTATCCAACACATACGGTAATGTGCGTTGCATAAGAGATCCGGAGATACCTGCTGATCTCTTTGATACATTTTCGGAACGTATCATAGCAGACACAAGAAATGATAAGATAAGTAGCATTGAAAAGCTTGATCAGAATATAGCCGAATCATTAACAATCTTACAAACCAACGGATCCTTTACAGATATAGAATATGATAGGAAAGACAGATCAGACTGGCCACCATTAGAACATATTAACAGAGTTCTGGATATGGTATTAGGATATACCACCCAGGGAAGCAATTATTTTGAAAACCCGGAGATAAAACAACAAATAGAACTGACACTGCAATACTGGCAAGAAGTGAAACCGACCTGCGACAATTGGTGGTATAATCAAATAGCGGAGCCGCAACGAATGGGCTTAATATTGCTTTTCATGAAAGCACATGGAAAAGAAAAACTAACTGCTAACCTTGAGAATACTTGTCTGCAACGCATGATAGATAAGGGTGGAAATCCCGGATCACAAACCGGGGCCAACAGAATTGATGTGGCATTGCATTATCTCTATCGTGCATGTATCACAGAAAATGTAACTCTCTTGTCACAAGCCATGAATTTTATTTATGACCCATTAAGATATACTAGTGCCAGCGAAGGATTACAATATGATAACTCTTATACACAACATGGGAGACAGCTTTATATTGGTGGTTATGGTGAAGTAGTTATAGACGGAGCCCTCAAAGCAGCCTCTTATGCCGCAGGAACTCCTTATGCCATTGCAGGAGAAGACCTGGAAATATTTAGTAAGTTCTTCCGCGAAACTTTCCTGAGCGTCATCCGTGGTGAATATATGCTCTACAATGTGTTAGGTAGAGGTATTACACGTGTAAATGTTCAGAAAAAGTCCGGATTCATCAAAATGGCAGAAAGAATGAAAGTTCTTGATCCTGATTATGTAGATGAATATGATAAGGCATTAGCCCGTCTGAAAGGAGACCAACCTGCTGACTATGGACTTACAGCCCAAAATACACATTACTTCCGAAGTGATTATACTTTACACAAACGTCCCGCTTATACTTTTGATGTACGCACAGTTTCAAGCCGTACCGTCAGAAATGAACAGGGAATTGGAAATGGTGAAGCCTATAAACAGTATTTTATGTCAGACGGAGCTACGAGTTTAGTTATGAAAGGAGATGAATATTTCAATATATATCCTGTATGGAACTGGGCTAAGATACCGGGTGTAACCTGTCCGGAATATATAACTATCCCCATAGCCAAAGATTATCTTATTTCCGGGACATCTAACTTTGCGGGAGGCGTCACAGACAGTTTGTATGCTGTAAGTACATATCTTTATAAGGATAAGTACGAAGACGTTACCCATACGAATCAACCTGCTGTAAATACCTCTGCCAGAAAAGCCTGGTTCTTCTTCGAGGATGAAATAGTTTGCCTGGGAAATGATATCAAATCAACTAATCAATATCAGATAAACACAACAGTTAACCAGTGTCATTTGAATGGAGACGTTACCATTTCTTCCGGTGGAAACGAAACTGTATTGGAAAAAGGATCTTATACCTATAATGATCTGGATTGGGTACTACATAACGGAGCCGGATACTTCTTCCCCAATAAAGGAAATATCGGTCTTACTGCCAGGGAAGAAAGCGGGAATTGGTATGATATTAATCGTGGTGGTCCGAATGAAATAATAAAAAAAGATGTATTCACTTTATGGTTTGATCATGGTATTGCACCAACTGATGAAAGCTATGCCTATATCATTGTACCCAATAAACATACTGCTGCCGAGATGAAAAATCACCCGATCGGTGATATTGAAATCATTGCAAACACGGATTCGATGCAGGTTGTTAGGCATAAAGGATTAAATATCTGGCAATTCGTATTCTATAAAGCAGCTACATTCGAGCATGATAGCGTTTTTGTTTCTGTAGACAACAGTTGTGCATTTATATTAAAAGAAGTGGGAACACCGGAAGCTGTTATACATGTATCCGATGTTTCACAGTCACTTATCAAATTGAGTATCATTACCGAATTACCCGGAATTGAAGGAAAAAAACAACTGATATGTGAATTCAATGACGATCCTGTCTATTCCGGAAAAACAAAAAGATATTCAATCAACGAAAACACTCCCGGCTATCGTCCTCCTGTACCACCTATAAAAACTATTACTATGGATCTGACGGATGATACCTACATTTACGGATCGGGAGCAAATACGAACTATGGTACAGAGGAAAGAATGATTGTTAAAAAGGATTATGATGCTTATAGCAGACAGTCTTTTGTAAGATTCAATATCGAAGCTTTTGACGCAGAAACCGATTCTGTAGGAAATGTATATTTGGATTTATATGTGGTTAATACAAACACCGGAGCAGGAAGTGTACATTGGCAAATTCGTCCGGTGGCCGACACATCATGGTCTGAAACGGAAATCACGTGGAGTAATCGTCCGGAAGTCAGTGATGAAGTAATCACACAAGTACGGGGATTCTTAATAGATAGTTCAATCACTGAATTCAACCCGGAAAATGTAGTCAGATTTGATATCTCATCTTATGTGTTAGATGAATATGAAAAAGGGAATAAATCAATCGCCCTTAATATCGATAATGAGCATCGTGATGCCAGTGGCAAACATGACTCACAGTTTGCAACCAAAGAAGCCACAGATATTGACAAACGGCCAAAGGTTGTAGCTGAAATTTACAAACGTGATGATGGATCCGGCATAAAGGAATGGACAAAGAAACAAGAAATCCTTTCAATATATCCGAATCCGGTAAGGAAAGGAGATGTTTTAACTATAAACCTGCCTGAAGACTTTTCTTCCGATGCGGAAATTTATATAACAGATGTCACTGGAAAAATAATCGTTAAGACAAATAACACGGTAATCCATACGAATCTTCTATCATCCGGAATATACATGTTATGTTCTACAAATGTAAACGGGAAGACGATTTCAGCAAAACTGATAGTTAAATAAAATATCAGTCACAATAAAAACAGTTGAATTTTGCTTCATTACCCTCACTAGTATTCGGTGTTATTCTTTGAAAATAATCTGATTAATCTAGTGAGGGTATTTCATTGATAAGAAGATATAAAGATATATATCTTAAAAATTAAGTGACCAATGCAAATAAAACAATCGAACTCCTAAAAGGGTATATGAACAATTCTAATAAAAGAAAGAACTATAACAGTAATACGAAAAAAGCCTCAACGGGTAATTTTACATCATTAAAACAGGTGGGCTTCTACCTAATGTTAATCATCAAATCTAACTCATTTTATGAAACAAGTAAAAAAGATGAATCTAAGAAAAGCACTCTTCTTTAGAATGCTCATGTTACTATCATTTTGTTCCACTTCCATTGCATTTACACAAGCTCAAAATATTACGGGCTCTGTAATAGATGAGAGTAATGAACCATTAATTGGGGTAAGTGTATTAATCAAAGGAACTACACTGGGCACAATTACCGATATTAACGGGAATTTTTCTGTTAACAGCAATGACCCGAATGCTGTTCTTATCTTTTCTCTCATAGGTTACAAGAAAGAAGAGATTCCTTTAAACGGACGAACCAACATTAATCTGACAATGAAAGAAGATAATCAATTGTTGGATGAAGTAGTAGTAGTCGGGTTTGGCACACAGAAGAAAGTGAACCTGACCGGTTCTATTTCCAATGTCGGTAGTGAAGTTTTTGAAAACAGGCCGGTAGCTAATATCGGTCAGGCACTACAAGGGGTAGTTCCTAACCTGAACATCAATATTGATAATGGCGCACCCAACACAGCTGCTAATTTCAATATTCGTGGTGGTACATCTATGAAATACGATACTAATAACAAAAAGTATGTATTGGAAAGCGGATCACCTCTTATTTTATTAGACGGTATAGAAGTTTCTAAAGATGTACTGAACCAGTTGAATCCGAATGATATTTCAGACATGTCTGTTATCAAAGATGCTTCTGCTGCTGCTATTTACGGAACTAAAGCAACTTATGGCGTTATCCTTATACAAACTAAAAGAGGAACCTCCGGAAAAGCTAAGATAAACTATAGCTTCGATATGTCCTGGGATACTCCGGCAGCTATTCCTGATATTCTTGATTCTTACCATATCCAGCTGGCAAACAATAATAAAACACGTTGGAGAGGAAATACCGTGAGTCCCAACGATGAACTGTTATTAGAAAATATGCAGAAGTATATTAATGATCCACGCCCGGAAAATGCATGGTTCCTTAACAGCAATGGAACACTAACATGGTGTGGAAACACAAATCCTTATGACGAAGCTGTAAGAGACTGGACACCGATGCAAAAACATAACTTAAGCATATCCGGCGGATCGGATAAGTTTAGTTATTATATCTCTCTTGGATATCAGGACCAGGAAGGTATGTATAAAATAGAAACAGATGAGTTTAAAAGATATAATGCTCTTTTAAATGTTACTGCCAAATTAACTAGTTGGTTTAATATTTCCGCTAAAGCAAGTTATAATAGAACGAGTTACCATGCTCCTTACTTGTCTTCCGGAAAAGGAAACTTCTGGTCGGCTATGAGAGGTGAGCCGGGGAAAAATGTTTTCATGCCGATAAAATCAAGCCCGACTGATCCTGTCCCTAATACCTGGACAGACAATATTGTAGGGTGGCTCGGATATGGAGCTAATTATGATGAGACAAAAAGTAATACAATATTGAGCATGTCTCCCGAGTTTATCATTCTACCTAATGTGCTTAATATAAAATCTGATCTGGCATTCACTACCGGGCATGATATATATGATCGTATCATCCCTAAAAGAGAGTATATAACAAATAGTTGGACTAATCTGGTTTCCGAACAAACAGACGGAAAAACAAATGCAGCAACCAAAAGAAGAAACAATGTAGACTTTTATACTATTAACGTTTATGCGGATTTTAATAAAACTTTTGCACAGGAACATCATTTGGCGGCTGTATTGGGTTTCAACCAGGAAAAGAAAACTAACAATTATCTGGATGCAACCTTTGATAATCTGTTTACAGCAGCTCTTCCGGGTAGCTCTGTTAGTGACGACACGAAGCATTCTGCTTCTTCATCAGGTTATACAGTAACAAGCAGAGGCGTTTTTGGTCGTATAAACTATAATTTTAACGAACGCTATTTCTTTGAGGCAAACGGTCGATATGACGGTAGTTCTAAATTTACGAAAAACGATCGCTTCCAGTTCTTCCCGTCATTCTCGGCAGGTTGGAGAATTTCTCAGGAATCTTTTATGGAAAGCACACGAGGCTGGTTGGATAATCTTAAGATTAGAGGTTCATGGGGTAAACTAGGAAATCAGCCAAGTGATAACTATCCTTACCAGTCTGTATTCCAGCCGGATCCTGCCTATTATTTTATTAATGGAATTTGGGCGAGAAAAGTGGGAGCTCCGGGTTTGGTATCTGCATCTCTCACATGGGAAAAGGCTGCAACGACCAACCTAGGAGTCGATTTTACAGCACTCAACAATCGCTTCGATATGTCCTTTGATATCTACCAACGCAGGGTTACGGATATTTTAACTGATGGAGCTTCAGCTTATCCGTCTGTACTAGGATCAACACCACCACTAACAAATTCAGGAGAAATTAAGGTAAATGGATGGGAACTATCATTGAAATGGAGAGACAGACTTTCAAACGGCATCAATTATGACGTTTCTCTCATACTATCTGATAATTATTCTAAAGTAGTGAGATATGCCGGTAATCCCAGTAAATTGATCGGTAATCTATATGATGGAAAAAAAGTCGGAGAAATATGGGGGTATGAAACAGGAGGAATTTTACAAGAATCTGATTTTGTGGATGGCAAATACCAGGGAGCAGATCAATCAGGAGTAAATCTTCAAACTCTTTATCCCGGTTATACATGGTATAAAGATGTCGACGGAAACGGGTTTATCTCCGGAGGAACCGGCACTTTGGATAATCCGGGCGACCGAAGGGTTATAGGTAATGATACCCCGAGATTAAGATTTGGTATTACGGGCAACATCAGCTATAAGGGATTTGACCTCAACCTTTTCTTTCAGGGAATAGCCAAACGCGATGTTGTGACTTCAAACTCCGCTTACTGGGGAGGAGGTGCCGGAAGCTGGAATATGTATAAAAAATCATGGACACCGGAAAACACGGGAGCTAAATTTCCAATGTATGATGCCGACAGCAACAACAGACTTAATCAAACTGCTTTCATGATGAATGGTGCTTACTTAAGATTAAAGCAAGCTGTGCTTGGTTATACCCTTCCCGCACACATAACCCGGAGTATTGGTATAGACAGAGTGCGTCTGGCTCTTTCCGGATACAACATATTTGAGATAACACAACTTCCTGATGTATTTGATCCGGAACAATTAACAGATGCCTACCCGCAAAAAAGAACCGTAGCATTTAGTGTACAGATTGGATTTTAACCTTTAAACTGATTAGAAATGAAAACAAAATATAATATAATAATCTTATTAATAACCACCATGTTATGTTTTTCCTGCAATGATGACTTCATGCAGCAGGATGATCCACAAAAACCTTCGGAAGGAGCTTTTTTAACCAACACCGGAGAGTTGGAGGTATACCTTAACGGATTGTATGACAGCTACATTTTAGGACATCGAAGGGGATGGTCTGACCAGGCAAATGACCCGTTCGGATATAACGGAAGTCCATTAATGTATGGCGATTTTTTTTCTGATAATTTAGTTGCAAGAGGAGCAAAGTCCAATGACAGATTAAGTGGTAAGTGGAATTTCCCGGATAGTGGTGAAGGTACCGGTTGGAAATGGAAAGACTTGAAGACAATTAATTATTTCTTAAGAAATTACAGGATGGCAGAAGGTTCGGTTAATAGCCCGGATGAGTTGAATAAATATGCCGCCGAAGCCTACTTCTTTAAAGCATGGGATTATTTTAACAAAGTAAAATTGTTCGGAGATGTACCTTGGTATTCATATGATCTGAACACTGAATCAGAAGGACTTTATGCACCACGCACGCCGAGAGCTGAAGTTATGGATTCTGTCCTATATTGTATCAATTATGCAATACAATATTTAAACGATTCAAATAATCCTACCGGAAGAATAAACCGGGATATGGCAAATTTCTTAAAAGCCAGAATTTGTTTATACGAAGGTACTTTCCGCAAATACCATACGGAGCTGAATCTTCAATCAACAGCTGAAAAATTCCTCAGGGCAGCAGCCGAAGCAAGCAAAGCTATTATGGATACAAAACGTTATGACCTGTTTACAGGACATAGAGATAATTCAGGGAAAGATAATTCATATTGGAAATTATTTGCTCTTCCTTCCAAAGAGATTTCCGGTAACAAAGAAATTATTCTTGCACGTTTCTATGATGGCTCTAAAGAGTCCTCAGGCGGCCATGCAGCGCAACGTTATTATGAAATAAACCGCGATTTGTCCGGAAGACCTCCTATAGGAGCTACAAAAGGATTGGTGGATGAATACTTATGTGAAGACGGACGTCCTATTTATATTGAAGGAACCGAAGGTAATTATACACTTAATCCCTTATTTAAGGGCTATGACGGATTATGGACAGAGCTTGAGAACAGAGACCCACGTCTTACACAAACAATTTGCAAGCCGGGAGAATATATCAGCGTTTGGTCACAAACATATCCCGTATTGGATCCTCAAATGAACGGAATCGTGTATCCTTCAGTCGGTTACAACGAAAATATTGATCCGGGAGGCACTACAGTTACCGGGTACCGGGTAATAAAACATTGGATGGCAAATGATGCGGAATACAAATTGACAACAACCGGAACTCAGGCAGGAATTGATTTCAGATATGCAGAAGTGTTATTAAATTATGCAGAAGCAAAATACGAATTAGGCGAACTTACACAAGAGATTGTCGATGAAACAATAAACAAGCTCAGACAAAGAGCCGGATTTAATTTTGCTAAATATCCTACAGCAAAACTTACCATCGGGCAAGAACCTGCTGATCCGCGTTTGGACAAGATCTATGCAGATAAACTTAATTATCCCGTATCTCCTTTATTAAGAGAGATAAGGAGAGAAAGAAGAATTGAATTTGCTTCTGAAAACAGAAGATATGAAGACCTGATGAGATGGAATGCGGGTAATCTGATGAGCGTACCATTACGCGGTATGAAATTCTCGGAAGTAAAACAAAAACTTTACGACGGGACCAATAAACTACCAACTGATAAAAAACCTCCGTATGATGTTATTCCTAAAATAGCCTCCAAAGCTGTGGCAGGAACTGATGTCTTTTTGGATGAAGATGGATTCCTGATAGCTTATCCCAAAAGTACATATTTTGATAACGGAATAATTCCTTGGGAAAACTTCAGATACTATTGGCCAATACCAACAAAAGAACTGGAACTCAATCCGAATTTAGTTCAGAATCCGGGTTGGAGAGGAGCTAAATAAATAGTATACAAGACAAATAAAACTTATCACATAGACTCCGTTTGATAATTAACAATAAAGTATAAAATCATGAAAAGAAATATATTATTATTGAGCTATTTAGTAAGTCTTTGCCTGTTTTTTACCGCATGTAGCGACGACGATGATAAAGAAGTCGGAACTATCTCTATCAAAGAAGCTACAAAAGAGACGGATAGAATGGTGATCAAAGTAAAGGACAATGAGACACTTCAACTCAATGTATTTATTATGCCACAAAACGCAAAGAACAAAAATGTTGTATTTCAAAACAATAATCCGGAGTTAATGGAAGTTACTTCGGATGGAATCATAAAGCCGGCTCCTCTTAATGACGAGTGGACAGAGTATAAAGAAGGAACATTAACTGTGAAATCAACCGATGGTTCCGGCATAGAAGCCACATTCTACGTACAAATCATAAACCATATTGTCAAAGTTAAAGACATTAAAGTTACAGAAAGCGGTCGAAATATGAGAATTGAAAAAGGAAATACGTTCGATTTAGCCAGCGAAGTTTCTTTAAGCCCGGATAATACAACAGATAAACGGGTAACTTACAAATCTAAAGATGAGACAATAGCAACTGTAAATGCCGACGGACAAGTTTCGGGAATAGCACAAGGAAGCACGCAAATAGTAATAACTACAGCTGATGGTAGTAATATATCTACAGAATGTAATATAACAGTTGTAGAAAAAATTACAGGCCCGGTTGATCTAAGCCGCGCCAGCTGGACGGTAGAAACTTCGTATTCACCCAATATTGAAAATCCGGGAGCTTCTAATGAAAACGGAAGAGCAGACCAAATGTTTGATAGTGATGCAAATACTTTCTTATCACTGGTAAAACCCGGCAAATTGGATATTCCGGAAGGCACAGAATGCTTCTTTATCATTGATATGCAAAAAGAAGAAACATTCGGATATTTCAGAATGTCATACAGAATGTCTGTTGCAAGCGCAAATCTACGTGTTACAAAAGCATCCGTATTTGGCAGTAATGACAAAACAACCTTTACTCCTATCAAAGAAGATATTGAATTTGATACAAATATAAACGTTCACCAGATAGAGTTTGACGAACCGGTTACATACCGCTATTTTAAATTCAGATATGATGCATGGAACAACGGAGGTAATACAATGCAGATTGGTGAATTCAATCTGGGAAATATTATTGAATGAAATAAAGCACTGTTATTACTTTGCAAATAATATTTTTGTAGAATAATAAATTACCTGATATTGAAGAAACCCGCTAAATAAGTAACTTTTCGTTCAAGGCTTGATTCGGAATATTCTTGTAAATAATATGAATAATTCCGCAATCAAGCCATGAATGATTATAGAGGTTTCCTCTATTACAACAGAATCTATTAAATAAAAGATATTAATAGAAAAGATATCTGAAATTGTGAATGCATTTTGAGTATAACTATGAAACTACATATATACAGCTTTTTACTTTTATTAATCTTACAAACACTTAATATCTATGCTAAAGAGAACTATAAATTCAGAACTTTATCACCTCCGGGCGGATTTTATTACGACGGAGTAAAATCAACCAAACAGGATAGCGAAGGATTTATCTGGGTAATAATGGACAACGACCTGTATCGTTTTGACGGATACAAATACAAGCGTTATTATTCTTATTTCACAGAACTAAATCCATATATTGAATGGACTTTCCATAATATAGAAGTATCTCCTGCCGGTAAACTTTTTATAAATACCAATAATGGCCTGTATACCTACAATAGAGTATTAGATAATTTTGATGTGATCTGGGAAGAAAAGGTTGATATCGTTAAGATTGATAATCAGAATAATATATGGGTGAAAAAAGAATCAAAATGGAGCATATTTAATATCAATGACAAAACACTGTTCACTCCATTGTATGACGGACAGTCACCTTCTTATATTAGTAACGTCTTTTGTGTTAACAATAATGATCTGTATTTATTCAGCAACTACGGAAGAATATATCGTTTTAACTATTCCAAAAAAGAGTTTTCTTTATGCATGATTATGCCTGATAAAGACGGACTGATCTCATACGCAAAAATCTACAAAGGAAAACTTTGGCTGGTAATACAAAAGTATGGATTATATAAAGTAGACCTGTCGACCTTTACAATCGAAGACCATATTGACTTTTTCAATGAAAATGAAGGAATATCGATCCGGTCTTTCCATGTCGATAAAAAAGGACATTTATGGATGGGAACAATGACCGGATTATATGTTTTTAACCCTGAAACAAAAGAATTAGACTATTATATACAGTCTGAATCGGACAAATTCTCTTTGCCAAATAATTCCGTATGGAGTATTAATGAAGACAGGCAAAAAAATATATGGATCGGAACCTACTCCGGAGCATTGTGTTATGTAAATCTGGATGAAAAATCTGTGTTCAAAACTTATCTGCCTAAAGAAAACTCTCTGAACCATGCTCCGGTCAGTGCCTTTGCGGAAGATAATAAACACTTATGGATCGGGACAGAAGGTGGAGGCATTAATTGCCTGGATAAAGAAACCGGGAAATTTTCTTATTATGTAAATGAAAAAGAAAAGAACAGCCTGTCTCATAATAATATTAAATCTCTCCTTATTGATAAAAATCACAATTTATGGGCAGGAACTTATACCGGAGGGTTAAACCACTACAACACAAAAACAAAACAATTTAAGCATTACAAATACCATAAAGATTCTAACTCTCTATTATCTAATAGTATCAGAAAAATAATTGCAGAAGGTGATTCGGGAATATGGATTTCATACCAAATTAAAAAAATGGCAATATCATTCTACTCCTTCAAAAATGATAAGTTTACACATTACAATTTAGACACCGAAAGTGAAGAGAGGTATATATTTGACATCATACGAAGCGGAGAAAACCAATTATGGGTACTCACTAATAAGAAATTATATCAAATGGATATAAAGAACAATATCAGTAATGAGATTCAGAGAGATGATTCTACTTTTATGAATTTCCATAATTTTTGTATGGACGACTCCGGCACATTATGGATAGGGACGAATGGGAACGGATTGGTTAACTATAACCCCAACACAAATGATTTTACTTTGTACGATGAAATAATAAAACACAATACCTTTTCTATTTATAGTATTTGCTATGATAATGAAGGGAATTTATGGTTAGGCACCGAAAACGGACTTTTTAAATATAATATCTCCAATAATATTTTTTCAAGATATGATACGAAAGATGGTGTACAAGGACAGGTTTATTATCCCCTGGCATCCATGAAAAGTACAAATGGAGATTTATACTTTGGAGGCACAAATGGGTTCACTGTTATAAAACCTAAAGAAATATCATACAACATTCACAGACCCAATATTATTATTTCCGAATTTCTCATTGATCATAAACCTGCTAAGCTGAATATTTTCTCTAACGATTCAGCGAATACGGAAAAAGAAATTATATTAGATTACAATCAAACCAATTTCGGATTTAAGTTTGCCGCAGACAATTATCTGATCCCTGAAAAAAACCTTTTCAAATACAGATTAAAAGGGTATGATGAGCAGTGGAGAGAAGCAGATGCATACAATAGAACCGCCTTGTACTCTAAGGTGCCATCAGGAACTTATTATTTCGAAGTACTTGCTTCAAATAATGATGGTGTATGGAGTAGTACACCCACAGTCATTAAAATAAAACGGAAATCAGCACCCTGGTTTAGCTGGTATGCTTACTTAATATACCTGATCTTACTCATGTATATAGCCTATCTTATTCTCAGATATTATAATGAGAAAAAGAAACTTAAACTACAACTCTATCTGGAAAACGTTGAAAGAGAAAAGAAAGAAGAGATTCACCAGTCACAGCTCAGGTTTTTTACAAATATATCCCATGATTTCAGAACTCCGTTATCTCTTATTATTGCAGCTCTTGAAAAACTAAGGCAGGAAGGATTAAAAGAATACTATTACCGGATATTAAACAGTAATGCAAAAAGACTTTTAAACCTCGTAAATGAACTTATGGACTTTAGAACCATTGAGAATGGGAAAATGAAACTGGAAGTACAACCTGTTAAGATCAATGAATTTGTTGAAGAAGTAGCTTCTGATTTCATCGACTATGCCCAGCAAAGAAACATTGAGTTTAAAGTGATTAAAGATCCCGGAGTCCCGATTGTATACATTGACAAGAATATTATTGAGAAAGTGATTATGAACCTGCTCAACAATGCTTTTAAATATACAAAAGAATCAGGAAGAATATTTATCGAAATAAAAGCCAATAGTAACGATTTTAAACCCAGGTTTTCAACCGGCCATGTAGTAAAAGGAGAAGAAGTTCCCTCCTCTACCTTCTCTATTATAGTGAAAGATACGGGAGTGGGCATATCAAAAGAATCTATCAGCAGTGTATTCGAACGGTTTTACAAAGTAAACACAATAAACTTCGATTCGCATTTAGGAACAGGTATCGGACTCGCTTTGGTAAAAAGCTTTGTACTATTACATAAAGGGAAAATCAGTATATACAGCGAAAGAGAGCAAGGTACTGAAATTGAAGTATGCCTGCCAACAGACAAAACCATTTATGGCGAAAATGATTTTCTTATTAATGAAAAAAATGAAGAAGATAATAGTGAAGATGCAACTGAAAATAATGAAACAAAGAATATTGATAAACTGCTGGAAGATGAAATAACCCAAAAACCTGATAAAGAAAGAAAAAGAATATTGCTGGCGGAAGATAATGAAGACTTACGCAAAATCATTGCTGACTTTCTCTCTCCCGATTATGAGATAATTCAGGCTCAGGATGGCCTGGAAGCATCCAAATTACTTTCAACCCGGATGATAGATTTCATTATAAGTGATATAATGATGCCTAAAAAAGATGGAATCACATTTAGCCGGGAAGTAAAAAGCAATATTGAAACATCCCATATCCCCCTCATGTTATTAACAGCGAAAACGAGTCTCGACAGCAAGATAGAAGGTGCTGACTCCGGTGCTGATTTTTATTTCGAAAAACCGGTTGACCTTAACTTATTAAAACTATCCATTCAAAACATATTTAAACAGCAACAGCAATTAAAAGAATATTATGCCAAAAACTATTTCGCTGATGATGCCGACCTGTCTTCAAATGAACGGGATAATAAATTTCTGAAAGATTTCATAGATATTATCGATAAGAATATTGACCATCCCGACATGGATGTCAATTACATTGCATCCGAGCTATCCATGAGTCGGAGCAAACTCTATCGGAAAATAAAAACCATGACCGACAAGTCTATTGTCGAATTTATTCTGAGTCACCGGTTGAGAAAAGCAGCCCGTTTAATTATTGAAGAAGATATGACAATGCGGCAAATCATGGAAGAAGTAGGAATAGAAAGTCAGCCTTATTTCACCAATGCTTTTAAAAAGGAGTTTGGTGAGACTCCCTCGGCTTTCGCAGCTAAATACAAAAAGAAAAAAGAAGATTAAAAGTTTTGTATTTCCTGTCAATTGGCAAAAAAGATAAAATAAATGGTGAATAGAGTAAATTGATAATAAGACCGGGAGATTATTTTTGTTCCTGTAGTATGAATTATCAGGTAACAACTAATAAGTATTTGATTTCCCATGAGAAAAAATATATTATTTATCTTATTACTTACTGTGATTACATCAATTAATTGTAATAACAATCATATACATCTTCCCGATAAAATATCGGTTAAGAATAAAATGCAGCAAGTAGCAGACTGGCAGATTAAGAACTTTATCTATTCATCTACCGGAAGTCCCGGATATCTGCATGATTATGGTATTGATGCGTGGACCAATGGCGTTTTATACCTTGGGATGTCCGAGTGGAGTAAAATAGCTGATAATAAAAAGGACTATCTTGATTGGTTGTATAATATAGGTAATGAGAATGAATGGAGGATACCCAAAAACTTTATAGAGCACCCCAAATACAGTCTTTATCATGCTGACGAACTTTGCATCGGACAATTTTATCTCAATATGTATGAAATGTATAAGGAGAATAAGATGCTGGACTCTACCAAAGAAAGAGTAAACTGGATTATGAACAACCCTCCTGATGAAAGTATGAGTGCGAGAAATAAACAATCCTGGACATGGTGCGATGCACTATTCATGGCTCCTCCTGTATATATACGTTTATTCAGATTGACTCAGGATGAGAACTACCTGACCTTTATGGACAGGCAGTTTAAAAACACATACAATCATTTATATGATAAAGAAGAGAAACTCTTTTTTCGTGATGACAGTTATTTGATGAAAAAAGAAGAGAATGGGGAAAAAGTATTTTGGGGAAGAGGAAATGGTTGGGTTGCCGCCGGCATTGCAAATATATTGAATTATCTTCCCCAGGATTCTCCGTACAAAACTTTTTATGTAGAATTGTTTAAAGAACACATAGAAAGGCTTGTTCAGCTAAGTGATTCCACCGGTTACTGGCACGCAAGCCTGCTTGATCCTCTAAGCTACCCGTCACCGGAAACAAGTGCAACAGCACTGATAACCTATGCTATTGCCTATGGCATTAATAATGATTTGCTACAAAAGGACGAATACTTACCACACCTTATAAAATCATGGAATGCATTAACTAATAGTATTGATGAAAATGGTAAATTAGGCTGGGTACAACCCATAGGAGCTAATCCGCGGAAAGTAACAAAAGATATGACTGCCGTCTATGGAGTTGGAGCATTCTTACTGGCAGGTTGCGAGATTTATAAACTTTTCGAATAGCGAAAATAGTTCAGGCAATAATAGCATATTCTCAAATTATTGATATAAAAAACATATATATAGTTTCTGATTCTTATATTTATAACTTAACTTTCTACTTTAATAAATATAACAAGAAAATGTCTAACACCAATATACTTTACTTATGATAAAAAACAACTTCTTGGCCATTTTACTGTGCACACTCTTTGCAGTAAACGGATTTGCACAGCCAACAGAAAAAACACGCATTCCCCTGAAACACGGCGCTCATCGAATAGGCAAACGAACTGATGCAGAAATGCAACGCTGGCGCGAATATGGACTCGGACAATTTATTCATTGGGGAGTATATGCAATTCCCGGAGGACAATGGAATGGTAAAACATCAGGTGGAGCTGCCGAGTGGTTCCGGTCTTCAGGTTTGATATCAAATGAAGAATATGACAATCTGTACAAACAATTTAATCCCACTGATTTTGATGCTAAAAAATGGGCTAAACAAGCAAAATATATGGGTGCAAAATATATGATATTTACAACCAAGCATCATGACGGATTTTGCATGTGGCCAAGTAAATATACCAATTACACTATTGCAAACACCCCTTACAAAAAAGATATTGTAAAACAGATAGTAGACGCTTATACAGCAGAAGGCATTGATGTTTATCTGTACTTCTCTATTATAGACTGGAGTCATCCGGGATATTTTAGTGGCGGCAATATCAATTCACCTCAAATAAAAAAGGCCTATCAGGAAGCAGGTGAAAATTACAATCCTTTCAAATCAAAAGAACAGGAAAAACATTATGAAGATTTTAAGACTTTTACACGCAACCAACTATTCGAGATACTTGATAATTATCCTCAGATAAAAGGACTGTGGTTTGATGGTTCCTGGGATGTTGCATGGGTAAAAAATGCACCATGGGTAGATAAGCTAGGTCAGGAGCTGCGGGAAAAACACCCCGGATTAATCATCGGTAGCCGTTTCCGCTCGGATGAATATGGTAACAGACATGAAGATGCCAATGGAGATTTGATCGACGATTACGATCAACGCTATGAAAGAAATTTACCGAACACCCTAGAAGAAACTAAAGGATTCGATTGGGATTGTGTAATGACAATTCCCGAAAATCAATGGGGATATCACAGAGATTGGTCACTAACTTACGTCAAAACAGCTTATGATCTAATAGAAATGGCAGTGAAAGCAAACTCTTTAGACGGCAATTTTGTAATTAATTTCGGACCGGACGGGAAAGGCAATATGCGTCCTGAAGAAGACCGGATAGCAAAAGAAGTTGGAGATTGGATGAAAGTAAACAGTAGTGCAATATATGGTGTACATCATTCTATCCTTGAAAAGCAAGATTGGGGTTGCTCTACACAAAAAGGTGACGAAATATACATCACTGTATTTAATAAGCCAATGAGCAATATCCTGAAAATCAAGGTACCTAGGAGCAACACAAAAGGACATGTATACGTTATAGAAAATGCTGTATTCATTTCGTCAGGTAAACCTGCCATGATAAATGATGGCGGTAGAGATAAGTTCGGCTCATATTTCTATAGCATTCCTATCCCTGCCGAATATCAAAATAGTGGCGAAGGCTTCGTTATAAAAGTAAAGCTTAAAGAAGTGCCTGTAAGTGAAAAGGGAGCTTACCAACAAGCCATTACTTAAATGCAATTTCATAGTTAATAATAGAAAACTAAAATCAGGCGAGTAAAATGCATTCATAAAAGAACGCTCCTTATAAATAAAAGGAGCGTTCTTTTATAGATTCCTCATATTATCCTTCTTATTCAGGTAAGTATACCCTATCCATAAACTCACATATTAACATAAGGTCTTTTACTTAACCAGGTAAACTATCCAGGTTGGGGTGGTTAGGTAATGAAGTTTACCTGGAAAACCGGTTTTCATACGTAAGCTAATGGGTTCACATATGTAAATCCATAAGTTCACAACTGAGAGCTAATTAGTTCATAACTGAAAACCGACTTATTGCGTAGAAGTAAAGCAAGTGATTTAAAAGGAAACCATATATTAATGTTATATATACAAATACCTTGCCATACTTTTTATATATAATCGAACCGGCAACCAAAGCAGTTATCAGTCTCTTTGCTACTCAGGAAGTAAGTAATCTTCCGCTACGGCACTTTAAACTGAAATCTTACTTCAAACCAAGACTAATAAATTATTTGGATAAAACATAGCACAAATTGAGTAAAATGCTTTTCTCCGGGTAAACTAATTTTGTACAAACCTTTATATACAGGCTTACATAATACTTGTGTTTAACTTTTAATTTTAAAATCCAATCAGTATGAAAAATGTTACTTTTCTTTTACTGCTTATCAGCTTTCTTCTAACTCCCAATGTGAAAGCTCAATTGCCGGATATCCCTAATGTAGATTATTCTTCCCGAACCGGGACTTTTGAAGACACCCGCGATGGCAAAACCTATGCTTACAAAAAATATGGTAAATATGACTGGTTTATGCAAAACCTGAATTGGGATGGAGCCGGACTAACCAGTGAAAGTGATCCTGACGGAACAAAATATGGAAGATATTACAATGTATCCGAATCCAATCAGTCATTATGTCCTAAAGGATGGACTCTAGCTAAAAAAGGAGATTGGGTTACATTATTTAATACGATTAACCAGGAGTATGAAGCTACCGGACTTGAGCCTAAAAATCAGAACAATTGGACTATATTCAAAGCCGGATTATATTTAAGAGGCGGCGGTACTACAGCTGACGGAGGTATCTGGAGTGTAGGCGATATCGATCCTAAAGCAAACCAAATCCAATTCAACATACTTCCGTCAGGTTTTTTTAATGGAGAGGCCAGTGAACAAATTGGCGAAACAGCCTATTTTCTGATTGGTGGAAGTGAGCTTTATTATACAGCTACAGGCAATGAAAGCGGCAATGACAATTACCACGAAAATATGAGACATGATCAGACAAAGGTCAAATATGGAAATGTACGCTGCGTTAGATACCAAGGATTTGCCGATGTAGAAATACCTGATGAATATTACCCGACAGAAATTGAGTTAAACCAGATCAATGGTGCAGATAAAGAAACAAACAGATTATGCCAGGGACATAAAAAATATGACCGTCAACCAACCGGGTTTTATGTAGAAACAGGTAAAAAAGTTATTGTTAATGTGGATATATTAACTGCTGCTACAGACTTTGCCAGTCCTAAGCTCACCATAGGAACACTGGGAATGCTAAACAATGACGAAAGACATGAAGTTTCTCTAAAAAAAGGAATTAATGAAATTGTAGCTCCCAATGCCGGTTTAATCTATCTGAGTTTTATTACCAGTAGAGCTGCCGACCCTGTAGGAAAAGCAAAGATAACTTTTACCGAAGACAGTGAACATGTAAGAGCTCCAAGATTTATATATGGCAAAACAACTGACGAAGAATTTGAAAGTATGCTTGGCAAATATGAAACCCAGGACGTTATCTTCCATTCTGATTATGCAATAGCATGTGCTACCAGATCAAATGCCATATCCTTGTCTATGAAAGAAGATAAAAAGAAATGGATGGACGCTATACATCTCTTAATGGATCTGGAAGATGAAATAAGTGGTTTGGACAATAATGACCCAAATCCTATACACCATCGTCTTAAAGCAGGAGAAATAAGGCAACTCTTTACAGAGAATAAAAGTGCCAGCCCTCACGCCAGTTCAGCCGGTTATACAGGATATCCGGCAGGTAGTGTACACAGATATCTTACGTATGCAGGTATTTATGATGCCTCATGGATGATGGGACACGAAGTAGGACATCAGCATCAGCAACCGGCTTACCAAATTTCCCAATCAACAGAATCTACTGTTAATATATATTCTTATTATGTAGAAAGAACGATTCAGGAACAAAAAGGCAACTTTAATTATAACAGAACAAGTGCCGAAAGATGGGAACAGGCACATAATACCTACTTATCACTGCCTGTAGAAGAAAGGATTTATAACATGCCGGACAGTGAACTGGAAGAAATAATTGGATTTAACCGTGATGAATTAAGATTTATGCCATGGGAACACATGTTCCTTATATTCGGAGATGAATTCTATAAAAGACTACACCGCATTACACGTGAGGAAAATGTTACCGGTGGTACTGAACAAGAAAAAAGAGTGTATATTATATGGAAAACATCTCAAATATCAGGATATGATATGCGTGAGTTTTTCAATCAATGGGGAATAAGAGTAACAGATGAAAACGAACTTAATAGAATGAATCAAAAGTTTGAAGAAGCATTAGCTGATGAATCCGTTATACCACTGCCCTACTCTATAGAGGAAATACTAAATGTAACAGGACAAAATAGGCCGGAATGGGCACCCCTTCCCTTAAGAGGAGCTACAAAAATTGAAGAGCTTAATTGGGAAACAAAAAGCAATATTCTAAATATATATCCCAATCCGGTAAGAATAGGAGAGAAAATTATTTTGGATACTTCAAATATACCAGAATCCATACTTAAGAAATCTACGATTAAGATATATGATATCTTCGGTCAGAAAATAGGTGAAGAGTCTTTTAATAATAATTATCACAAGCTTACCATCTCTCAACCAGGAGTATATATTATTAGCCTCGAAAATAATTCATATAAAAGACAAGGTAGAATTATTGTTAAATAAGGATTTGTTGTTTTTCATATTAAAACTCAACAGAGTTTAATTTAAAAAGGTGGCTGTCATCCCGGACTTGATCCGGGATCTCCCCACTAATAATAAAAGAAAACACCTATTTCAACAGTCACTCTTTATATGATCAAATTCTGAATAGAATTAAAAGCATTCTAATACAGTCACACATAAATTATTAAACTCAAATCAACTAGCCATGAAGAAAATTACTTATCTATTTTTGGTAACATTATCAGTTCTCGGACAAAAAGCTGTAGCACAAATACCAAGTGTATTAACTGATAATGATTTCTCCACAAAAACGGGTACATTCACCGACACACGTGATGGAAAAACTTACGCCTACAAACAATATGGAGAAACAGACTGGTTTATGCAAAATCTAAACTGGGCAGGTAATGATAGTTCTATTGGTACAACAGGCCCTGATCCGCAAAATGAAAACGGGGTAATGTACGGAAGATATTATCACAAAACAAATGATGATATTTCCGCTTTATGCCCAGAAGGATGGACTATACCCACCATGAATGATTGGGCAAATCTGGTAGAACATTTAAGTACAACTTACAATGACCCTGACCTTAGAAAAAACAACGACAATTTATGGTTATTTTGGAAAGCAGCCTATTATTTGAGAGGTGGAAGCGTAGGTGAAGACGGATTATGGACTTACGGTACCAAAGCCCCTCAGGCAGATGAAATACAATTCAACCTTTTACCCTCCGGATGGTTAGATAGCAGCGGTGAAGGTTTTCAAGAAGGCCAAAACAAATTTATAGGAGAATCTACTTTGATTTATACTTTAAGTAAAACAGATGACAAAGAGCTTTATTGGACAGGAACCAAGGATTCTGGTAATGATGGACATGAAAACCTAAGACACTCAGGTACAGACCCATACGGAAATATACGTTGCATCCGTATTTCCGATCCATCCAATATACAAACTTCGCAGGCAACACAAGCAATCGTATATCCAAGTCTGGTAAACTTAGGACAACCCATCCATATAAATACGGAAAAAAACGGAGCTACTATTAATGTGTACACTACATCAGGAAAAAAACTCATGCAAAAAACATTTACAGGAGATTCTTATCAGTTATTTATAAAAGAAAAAGGGTTATTCTTAATTGATGTAAAAACAATGTCCGGTAGCAAACATATAAAAGTTACCGTGAAATAAAAGTTAATATTACAGGAGGTTTTAGAGAAAGCGAATGCATGAAGGCCAATTTTCCAAAACTTATTGTAAGCGAATACAAAGACCCACTAAACGGATCGCCAACTATAACATATTATAATAATAATCGTTTTCACTAGGTATCTTAGTAATATTATTTTATTTGCGAGCTTTCGTTTAATATAAACGGAAAACAATTTGCCCTTACAAAAGTTTTAACTTCCTGTAAGGGCATACATTTATCTTTTAGACAAATTATATAGAGAAGAATTATTAATTTGATATTGGGCTCAACCCAAAATATCTTTTTAAAGGATATTCACGAATTAAGCCCAAATGATAAGCAATTCTCAAGCAAATCCTTTTGCAATACCTATTGATTTAATGGTTTAGCCCAGAAAAGCTTATCATAATAACCATCTTTTGATTGCACTTTTTGATAATTCTCATAATTCAACGTTCTTTCATCGGTTGGATAGCGAAGACGACTAGGAGGTGTAGGTACATCCACTGAACCAGTACTTTCCATAAATTCCAATACAGGATATCCGGTTTTACGATATTCGTGCCAAGCCTGTGTCATCTGTATAAGACCAAAATGTACCCATTTCTGTACAGCAATTGCTTCTTCTTTGTTTGCATAACTATTCCATTTGTCAGCAGCAAAATCTGCAATTTCCTGTGCGGATGGAGAAGGTATAGGTTGTCTGTAATCTCCTAAACTATTGAGATAATAATAATATTCTACAGATTTTTCTACTCCGGATTTAAACGATGCTTCAGCATCACCAGGTATGCCCCAATTCAATGCGGCTTCTGCCTTAATAAATTCAACTTCAGAAGCTGTAATTATAATTCCTGGAAATTTATCATTACGACTAAAAGTTGCAGTATCTACAGCAGAGAAAAAATTTCCCCCTTTATCTTTAGCACGTAAAAATAGCTTTTCCTGATCTGTAGAAATCATCAATGGGTCAATTCCTTCATAATTACCTTCTGAGTTTGTATCAAAAATAATTTCCAAACGAGGGTCTCCCTCTAAAGCATCAATATAAGTTTTTGACCCGCGATTATAATATCCACTACTACTTTCAAATCCTCCTCTAATACCTTTTTCATGTTGATCTTCTACTGCTGATAACTTTTTGGGTTGGTAGTTGATCCGTATGTTTTCATCGTTATTCGTAACAATAGGATAGGTATCCGGGTCTGAAAGTATTTCATTAATTGCAGAACGTGCCTCTGTTACTAATGGACCCTGCGCAGCGGCCCGGGATGCTATCCGTAAACGTAAGGAATTTGCATATCTTCTCCATGCCATTATATTTCCTTGATTGATATAGTCTTGATTTTTTATTTGACCGGCTACTAAAGATACGGGAGGGTTGTCTATTAAATATTGATTAATTGTTTTTAGATCTGTCAGCATTAACTTATATAGTTCTTCCGCCGAATCATATAAAGGTTTTGATCCCTCGATATCTAAAGTTAATCCCAAATAGCCAGCTTTGCTATAAGGAACATCTCCGAAACAGTCGATTATTTGTTGAAGATGGTCATATATAAAAATTTGTGTCAAGTGCTTAAATATTTCATTATTACTCTTATAGGGCTCCTGCATCTTTTCCCAGGTATCCTCCAATAAACGGAACTGGGATAACGATTTATAAAAATCAGACCAGCGATCATTATTATAAGAGTCTCTTGGTTGATAAGCCCCTTCATTGTTATTTATAAAACCCATAATTTGAGTATATCTGCCTGTTTGTGGGATTTCAAACGTATAATATCTCCAATACCAAGGCATTGTATAACGATTTGAAACCTCAAAAGTTCCTGTCATAAGTTTTTCAACAGTTACAGTCTCTGTTTTTTCTGAATTTTTAAAATGCTTCTCAAATTCGCTGTCACTACATGCATTGAATGTAATGATAAAAGCTAAACAAACAAGCATGTCGAATATTATTTTTTTCATATTATATACTTTTAAAGTGTTTAAAGTGATCTACTTTTATTAGAAACTACTACGAATCGAGAATCCGAATGTACGTGCAGATGCACTGGAGCCCCCAATCTGATATTTACTTAACCAGCTTGTACCATCAACAGACTCGGCATCAAATCCCGGTAGATTTTTATAAATAAAAAACAAGTTACGTCCATATAATGAAAGAGTCAAAGATTTGCAGCCAAATTTAGAAGTTATATGTGCAGGTAATGTATATCCAATAGTCAACTCTCTTAATTTTACATATGAATTATCAAATACAGATTGTGAATATGAACGTACACTACTTGTTCCCCAGCCATACATATTCGGATAATAAGTTCCGGCTGAAATTACAATATCATTAGGTGTACCATCTTCTTTCACTCCGGAAAGTATCATACCATCATCATATAATGTATGTCCGTTAGGAGCAGATGAAGCTGCAATTTTTTTGCTATTGAAATCACCTTCATTTTCATAATAATAAGTCAAACCTCCATTTTCAGTTCCTCTATATTTTAAGGATTCTTTAATACCACCACGGCTCATCATATACTGATAAGGAGTATGCATAATGTCACCACCTATACTAAAATCAATACTTGCATCGAGATAAAAATTCTTCCAGGAAAAAGAAGTTGATATACCCCCTACAGCATCAGGAGTAACATTTCCGACTTTCTTATAAACAGTATTATCAACTGTATATAAACCGTTAGATCCAACTACCGGCTGTCCGTTAACCTCTTTCGGAACATACGCCATTAAATCACCCGTACTTTCCCCAACCCTTGATACAAAACGTATAGCACCATTATCAAGATTACTATGCAATAATTCATCCTGTCCGCTCAGTAGCTTATTTACTTTATTTTTGTTGAAACTAATATTAGCTCGTAAATCCCATTTAAAATCTCGGGTTTGCACTGGAGTACCATATACAGCAAATTCCCATCCGGAATTCTGTAATTCTCCAACATTTTCCCATAAGCTTTTAGCTCCGGATGACCAAGGAGTTGATGTTTGCAATATCTGATCCTTAATTACATTTCGATAATATGTAGCTTCGAATCCCAAACGATTATTTAAAAATTTACCCTCCAAACCGAACTCCATTTCATGTTTTTCTTCTGGTCTCAAATTATTATTTGCAAGATCTTCTGAGAATTTATTATAAAGAATTGAATTTATAGTCGATTGCTCATAGCCAAAAAAAGCTTTATATACTTCCGGAGAGTTACCTACAATACCGTAAGAACCTCTAAGTTTCAAATAATCAAGCCATGTAGGGCGATTTTCTCCCAACATTTCAGAAATCAGAATACTTCCATTAACGGAAGGATAAGTATAAGTATTAATACGAGGTAATAATGTGGAAGATCTTTCACTGCGTACTGTTCCCTCAAGGAAGAGGTAATTTTTAAAGCTAATCCCTGCTATTCCAAAAAAAGCTTGGCGAAGAAGAGACATTTTACGCATTTTTGCTTCTTTTTCACTATTCACAGATGCATTAATATGAAACCAGTTTTCCACAGAAAGTCCTTTATCAGTACCTGTAGTTGTCCAATATTGTTTTTCTTCTCTAATTGTATATCCAGCACTTGCAGATACCCCCCAGGTTTCATTAAAATCTTTTGCGTATTGCAGCATTACATCACCATAATAAATTTCATATCGTTCGTTAGTTAATCCATAGTATCCTGAATTCCCTATTGATAACGGTTTTTCTGTAGAATTCATGCTTTCTCTTTTCTCACTTGTAAAATCTGTACCAACTTTAGCACGAAAAGATAACCCATCATAAATATCAACCGTAGCCGTTAAATTTCCTAATACCCTGTTTGTTTCCTCTTCATATCTTTTTTTCTTAATGTTCCAATAATATTCAGCAAGAAGATCGCGACCTCCTATTCTATAAAGAAGAGATTCATCAGGGGTAAGAGTTTCATCATTCTCAAAAACATTCAGATATCCTAAACTGGTTACTGTTTTATCCCATAATCTATCAAGATCATCGAAATTTGAAAACATACCAGTAAAATTGTTCGTTAAACGACTAAAACGATAAGGACGATTGATATCTCCTTTACGCATATAGTTGAGATTATAATCTAATCTCACCCGAGAATGGGGTTGAAGCATTCCGGAGAGATTAAAGTTATGTCGATTGATGGAGCTTCCACGCTGTAGATTCTGTTGATCGTAATATGTATAAGAAAAACGTGTAGTACTCTTATCCCCACCAGCAGTAATTGCAACATTGTAGGTTCCGTTATTTCCTGTCCTAAACAACTTTTCCCATCCATTTCCATTAGCGTATGGACTATAATTACGAGTAGTACCATCCCAATACAATACTTCACGACCATCAAAACGAGGACCGAACTGATAATTAGTTTCATATTGTGGACGTGTATATTCCCTGCCATTATGATTAACTGTTCGCCAACCATTCCCTGCTATCCAATCACCCGATCTTAATTCATGAGGAGCACCCGGCCCATAAGTTGTTTGATATTCAGGAAGATAAGCGGCCTTATCTATACCAAAAGAAACATTGAAATCTACACTTACTCCTTTTTTCCCACTACCACTTTTAGTTGTAATCAATACTACACCATTTGCAGCCTCAGAGCCATAAAGTGCAGAGGCAGACGCTCCTTTAAGAATAGAAAGGCTTTCAATATCTTCTGGATTAATATCTACTAAACCATTACCACGAATTCGCTGATCTGTCCAATATCCATCATTATTAGCTTCTCCATTTCTTACCGGCACACCGTCTACAACCAACAATGGTTGATTAGTACCGGAAATAGAACTCACACCACGGACGTTAATACTTACCGCACTACTACCACCACCTGGAGCAGATTGAATACGTACTCCTGCTGCTTTACCATATAAAGAAGTTGCAAAATTTGGAGTACCGGTTTTAGTCAGTTCATTTGCATCCACTGTACTTACGGCATATCCTAGCTTTTTTGCTTCCCGCTTGATACCCAAAGCTGTAACAACAACCTCATCCAGAGTTTGAGTATCTTCTTTTAATGTAATAGTTAGGCTTGTTTGTCCATTAACTGTAATTTCCTGTGTTTCATATCCTGTAAACGAGATTACGAGGGTTTGACCGTCGTTTACTTCAATAGCAAAATTACCATCCAGGTCTGATATAGTCCCTGTGGTTGTTCCTTTTACCAAAACAGAGGCTCCGATTACTGATTCGTAACCATCTGTTATGGTACCACTTACTTTACGTCGTTGCTGACTAATTGATTGATTTTCCAATACTTGCGCTTCCGAAGCATATATACTCCCGGGAAGGCATACAGCTAGTCCCACTGCTAATAAGCATACTTTTTTTAACATCATAGATTTGTCAACTAGTATTAGATAATAAAAAATTATTAATAAATAGGTTTGATTAACTTTATTTTTCACTTCTTTGCACCAAAACTATGAAGTTATCCAGTTATAAACACATAAGTGGGTTCTTTTAGTATATGAATATAATACCGCGTACGATTGTGTATTATAATTGTACGATTTTGTTATTCATAGAAAACTTATTAAACTTAAAATTGTACTTAAATAGTAGTAGAAAACCTATGAGGAAATTCCTTGTCCTTCTGATAATTTTTGTTTTTATCATTAGATCAGGTATTTCACGGGACATTTATTTTCAACAGTTGGGAAGCATACATGGACTATCTCAATCTTCTGCTATATCCATATGGCAAGATTATTTAGGCAGAATGTGGATTGGTAATGATGCTCTTAATTGCTATGATGGAGAAACAGTGAAAGTCTATCGTCTTTCTGAATATTTCAGTGAGATAGAAGATGCTAACATACATACCATCACCGGAAATAGTTCTGTGCTTTTTACCATTGCAGAAAATGATCTGGTCTATATGGATATACAAAAAGAGACCTTTCATCTAACCGGTATAAAAACGCAATCCGTATGCTGTACCAATGACAGAGCATACTATTTTGCCGATGGTAATTTTAATTCATATAATTGGGAGAACGAACAGATAGATACAATCCTTACATTACCGGAATCTGTAAAGATAGTCAGGGATATACTTGCTATTGATAATAATACTTTTTGGTTAGCTACTCCTGTTGGGATATTTGTAGTGGATATAGAAACCAGAAGTATTGCAAAAAGAATGCTGGAAGAAGAAGATATCACACGTTTATATAAAGATTCCCATCAATACGTATGGATGATATGCCGTTCCAGACAAATCTATACTACCCGGACAGGAGCATATATCCCTCAACCTTTAACCATTAAGTCACGTCACGGAAATACCATACCGGCAGATATATTTTGCATCCAGGAAGATGCAAAAGGCTCGATATGGCTAGGTACCTTATCAGGATTGTACCAGTTAACGAAAGAAACATTAACTGATATAGGAACAATCAGTATCGTTAACCATGTTATACCCGAAGCAAACATTTTTGCATTGCATATTGATAAACAAGGAAGCTTATGGGTGGGTTCTTATTATGGGGATGTCAGATATTTCAATCCGGAAGTAGATAATTATGTATATTATCCGACAGATGAAAACCATCCGGAAAGATTACATGGTGCAGTTATCGGCCCAATCGTTGAAGATGAAAGGAAAAACCTTTATATTGCTACAGAAGGAAGTGGTATCAATATATTATCAACTGTAAATCAAAAGTTTGCCCATATAAAGCAAGTTCAGGGACTCAGGCAGAATAAAATAAGAGATATATGGTATGATAAGCAGTATAAACGCTTGTATATTAGTGAATACATGGATGGGCTATCATACTATGATATACAAAACAGCAGAATATATCCTATAAAAAATGATACTCTTAAAAACGTTTATCAGCGTATTATTGAAGAAATATTGCCTTATGGTAACTATCTTATCCTGAGAACACAAGACGGTCTGTTCAAACTCGACCGTAATACCTTAAAAATAACACATCTCTTTGCCGATCCTTATTTACAGGAAATGTGTTCGAGTATAACCCGTACAATCTATATTGATAGCCATAATATATTATGGCTATCATCTTTTGAAAGAGGCTTGTTTACTATTGATATGGAAACAGGCAAAATACTTCGCAATTATGGAGATGGTTTGAAAGATAAAAGTAACATTCCAAGTGCTATAGTAGATATTTGTGAAGATGAAAAAAAAGGAATATTCCTGGCTACTTTAAACTCGGGAGTATTAGCTTATAATCCGCAAAAGGATGAATTTATCAGATATACGGAAAAGCAAAATGAACTATTAAGTGATATTTGTTATAATATTTGTTTTTCCTGGCATAACAATTTGATTGTAACCTCAAACAAGGGTATTTCGATTTTAAACTTAGCTTCAAGAGAACAATTAAACTCTGTACATCACATTCCCCTTTCTTCATCTTTTCCACTAGTTGCACTCAGTGGGGACTGCGGCCTATATTCTTCTGCTTATTCAGATAATATATATGTCGGAGGTATATATGGATTATTGAGCTTTTCAGAAAAAGATCTTGTAGTAAACAAAAGTAGCTATTCACTTTATTTCTCTTCTATAAGCATAAATAGTAATTTGATATCTCCCCCATCTGAAATATTACCTAAGCCGGTACATTGCATAAAAGAAATTAACCTGTCACATAACCAAAATACCATTGGATTGAGTTTTGCAAGCAGCAATTACTTGTCAACTCAAAATACGGTTTATGAATATAAAATGGAAGGTATAGAAACTTATTGGAATGTTACCAGCCATAAAAAAATTACTTATAATTCCTTACCACCAGGTAACTATAAGCTTACTGTCAGAGAAATACATAGTCCGCATAAGTTTCTGGATTTAAAGATTAAAATTAATGCACCTTTCTGGAAGACTTTACCTGCTATTATATTATATGTACTAATGGTTTTATCTATCACATTCCTTATTCTCCGTTTCCTTAAAAGCAGGGCGTTATTGAGAGCATCCCTGGAATTAAAAAAGAGAGAAATGGTGCATATGGAGGAAGTGAATAAGAACAAAATGGATTTCTTTATAAATATCTCTAATGAATTTCGTACTCCCCTTACACTGATTTTGTCTCAACTCGATCATATGACGTATGAAATGCCTGCAAACAGCAAAAAAAAGCTGGATAAAATAAAAACTCAAACCCTCAGGTTGCAGGATTTGATTACAGAGTTGTTGGACTTCCGGAAAATGGAAGAAAATAAATTGTCAATCCATGTAGAAAATACAGATTTGAATCAATTTATTAAAAAGATATATCTTACTTATATTGACTATGCCAGTGACAAACAAATCATTTACCGCTATAGCCACACTAACGAGCCGGTACAGGCATGGTTTGACCAAAAGCAGCTACAAAAAGTGATCTACAATATGCTGACTTTCGTTTTTAAATATGCCTCTAAGAAAGATTCTATCATCGTATCATTATTAAGACGTTCAAAATGGATAGAAGTATGTATCAGGTATAATGGAAATCTTCCGGAAAGACAATCTTGTGATTATCTTTTTGCATTAATCAATGGTGATGCTATTCAATCCCTGGATCCATCTTTACTACCGGAGGGTGGTTTAGGACTTGTTTTTAGCAAGGGAATAGCAAAACTACACAGAGGAGATATCTCGGTAAAGTATGAAGAAAATTATTGTGTATTCACTTTAAATTTACAACCAGGGAACACTCATTTTAGCGAAACAGAAATACAATCATCCACATATGAACCAGAACATTTACAGGAAGCAATTATAAATATCCCGGAAACTACGTCAGAAGAAACAGGAGAAGAGTTGATTGTACAAGAAGGATATTTAGAGGAAAATAAGCCCACCAATAATGATACACGCTATACAATGCTGCTAATTGAAGATGATTATGAAATAAGAGTTCTTTTGAAAGAAATATTTTCTTTCAATTACAAGGTCATAGAAATGTCTGATACGGCACCTGCTTATGAATACATAATCCGTGAAAAACCAGATATTGTTATTTGCGAAATTACCGTATCAAACCACATAAACGGTATTGAATTATGCAGTATGCTCAAAAACAATATACAGACTTTGCATATTCCCATTATTCTATTGTCCTCTCACCCTTCTGAAAAACAGCAAATAGAAAGTATACGAGCAGGTGCCGACGATTATATAATTAAACCCTTCAATATTGAAGTCCTCATTCTACGCTGCAACTACCTTGTCAAATACAGAAAAAAGATATTGCAACATCAACCAGAGGCACCCACAATTAACACATCAGAGATAGCGACCAATACGCGTGACCGGGATTTTCTTGTACTTGCTCAGCAGATAATTGAAAAAAACTTTAGCAATCCTGATTTTGATACTTCCGTATGGAGCAAAGAGTTAGGTATTGGGCGCACAAGACTTTTCAGCCAAATTAAAGCGATCACAGGCATGACTCCTAATGATTACATCCTCAACATGAAACTAAACAAAAGTTTAATTTTACTAAGTAATCATACGCTCACCATAGGTGAGATTGCTTATCAGTTAGGATTTTCAAGTCCTGCCTATTTCAGTAAGTGTTTTAAGAAACAGTTTGGTGTTACTCCTGCTGAATACAGAAAGAAGATACAATAATTAATTATAGTTTTGTTATAAGAAATTCTCTCTATAAAAAAGGTCCGGGGTTAATATAATCCGGACCTTTCATTTATTATATGTTATTTTTTAATCTAACTCTTGATCAGCTTCATATCCTCCCATAATACGTATTTCATTCTTAAGCATTGCAAATTGCTCAAACAAATCATGCACAGGTTTTTCATCTAATTTATGCATTGGACTCTTCAAGTAGAATGAGAGCCATTTCTGTATTCCACTCTTACCCGCACGTGCAGCAAGATCTGAAAAAAGAACCAGATCAAGCACCAATGGAGCTGCTAATATAGAGTCTTTGCAGAGGAAATCAACTTTAATCTGCATAGGATATCCCATCCAGCCAAATATATCCAAATTGTCCCAGCCTTCTTTATCGTCATTGCGAGGAGGATAATAATTTATACGAACTTTATGGAAAATATTATTGTAAAGTTCAGGATACTCTTCACCATCCAAAATCGTTTCAATCACAGAAAGCTTACTAACTTCCTTCGTCTTAAAATTATCCGGATCATCCAATACTTCACCATCTCTGTTACCCAATATATTAGTTGAGAACCAACCATTCAGCCCCAACATACGAGTTTTTAAAGCCGGAGCAAGAACTGTTTTCATCATAGTCTGCCCAGTCTTAAAATCTTTACCGGAAATAGGTACATTCATCTTTTCAGCAAACTCCCACATAGCACCCATATCACAGCATAAATTAGGAGCTCCCATAATAAATGGACATCCTTCTGCCATTGCAGCATATGCATAACACATACTTGGAGAAATATGCTCAGTATCATCATCTTTCATAGCCGTCTCGAAAGAAGCAAGATTCATATGAATGTCTTCATGAAGAGGAACATATATTTCCGTACTAGCTGACCAGATAACAACAATGCGTTCGCAATTATTCTCAGCTTTGAAGTTACGGATGTCAGCACGGAGTTGCTCCATCAGATCCCAACGGTTTTCACCTTTCTTTATGTGCGTACCATTCAGGCGCTTAACGAAGTTGTGGTCAAAAACGGCAGGCATAGGCTTTATTGCCTCCAATTCGTCCCTGACAGGATTGATATCTCTCTCTTTCAAAACTTCAGCATGGATGGCTGCCTCATAAGCTGATTCGGAGAAAATATCCCATCCGCCAAAAACAATATCATTCAAATCAGTTAAAGAAACAACTTCTTTAATTTTCTTGTATTGCTTATCTTTCCCTTTACCTACGCGTATGGTAGCTAATTGGGTCAATGAACCTACCGCTTTGCTCAAGCCTTTGCGAGCCATCAGCGTACCTACAATGAAAGTAGAGGTCACTGCCCCCATACCAACACATAGGACGCCGAGTTTTCCGGTAGCCGGTTTAACATTCACTTTTTCCATTCTAATTTTCTTTATCTTATCGAATAAAACATTAATTCTTTTCTATAAACAAAATAACTCTGGCAGTTGGTCCAAATTATCAATAATTACATCAGGAAGTGACTCGTCAACAGTCTCTTCCCAACCCATTCCTTTCAACCAAATAGTTTTACATCCGACTTTATGAGCCGGTACTATATCTTTTGAAAAAGAATCACCTACAACAGCTATTTCGTGCGGTTCGTATCCCATAGTAGAGACACCTAAAGCGAAGATAGCAGGATCAGGTTTACGAACACCTACTACAGAGGACTCTATTATCCCTTTAAAAAAGCAAAGTAAATTAAAATCTTTTAGTATTGTCTCAATATTGCCATAAAAGTTTGAAACAAGTACTAATTTGTATTCCGTAAGCAATCTTTCTACAACCTTACGAGTTGTAATAAGAACGTTCTGCACATAGCTATAGCAGCTTTCTGAAATCTTCTCAGGAAAAGACATTAAAGTAGCCTCTTCTTCTTTCAAAAAACCTTTATCTATAAGATATGATATCTGTAAACCCGTTTTTAAAAGTAACACATCATAAAAATTGTGTTCAGGCTTTACTAATGGGGTTAAGGCTAAAGTCCTTTCACCATATATATAAGCTTTCTTAAATTCATCTTTGCTTACAGGTATACCTAATTCCTTATATTTTTCCCATAAAACTTCTGCCCAATGATGACCGTTTGTGTCTATTGTTCCACCATAGTCAAAAATTATCCCTTTAATATCAGCAAGCTTTTTCATATTTACTTTTTTTAAGAACAGGTTTTTTAGTGGCAATGTTCACATCATTTCCCACTTTCATCAACAAAACTCCAATAGCAATCCAGAGTAATTCACGGACTCTTGTTATCAGTCCGGTATAGACTCCAAAAGCTCCTGGAATTGCCAGTTTACCCACTGCTAAGGCTAATCCTCCTTCACGAGCACCTAGTTGCATAGGAGAAAAAAAGAATAAATTAGCAAATAAAGAGGAAAAAGCCATAATAAGAATACATGACAAGAAACTCACATGATCGGTTAATATGTAAAGGATAAAATATATTTCCAGACAGCCTAAAATACGTGCGAAGAATTCCAGAAACAAGGAAGCATAGAATGTACGTTTACGTTGCTTATGCAACTGTGCTATTTGGCTATCAATCTTTTCTAAAGTTTCTTTTTTTCTTTCTGAAAAACCTATGGCCCATTTCTTCAAAAAAGGTATCTTTTGCGCAATTCGTAAAGCCTTTACAACCATACCATTTTTGTATCCTTTCATAAAAAAGTAAATAGCCAATAAAGAGGCTGTACCAATTATTGATAGTAAGATCGCCATAAACATATTGACTTCAAAAAATACTACATACAAAATTACTGCGAATAACCAGAAGCAGATATGAGAAAGAATATGCATCATCACATACAAAATAACAGAAGAAGTAGCTTTACTCCCTCCTACATAAGGAGTCAGTTCCATTATTCTATAAGGTTCTCCTCCCATTAATCCTACAGGAGTCGCATAGTTTAATGCAAATCCGGAGACAGTTAATTTGTATATTTTCCAAAATGGTACCCTTGCTCCTTCACCATCACGAATAATAATATACCATGATAATGCATTTATAAGATAAATAACTATCCAGAGAGCCATAATGGCAGGCAACCAACCTCCTGCTTTTTGCAAACTTGTCCACAATTCACCCGGTTCCATATCGAACGTAAAGAGCATTACAACAATCGCAGCAATACCAAAAAACAAAAATATATTTCTATATTTATTTTTCACTTCTCTCCTGTTTTACTTTGTGATACAATAACCCGCTTAGTTGCTCATGACGATAACGCATATAAAAAAATAATACATTCATAACTGTCACTTCAAATACGAAATAAAGCCATGGCATATCTATAAATAAGCTGACGAACAGCACAATAGCCCGCACATTAAAGGTAAGAATATTGGTATATTTCATTAAAGGCTTGCTCAACTCTCGAAATTCATCACGCAACCACTGAGGTATGTTTTTATCATATTTATCTTTTACCAAACTAAAGAACTTCTGGAAATCTGGTGACATATTTTCTTGAGAGCGTGTGTAATTACCGTAGAAATAAAGAAATAATTTCCACCATATATTGCCTTTCCAAGGTAAAGAATGGAATATTTCACGTTGCTGTTTAAAATTATCCAATTCACTACCAGCTTCTCCTTTTAAGAAGTATAAATGTATATTACGATAATAATCGGCAAGAGAGGATTGCTTGGTGTGACAGATAAATCCGGCAAAAGCACCCAACAGCCATATCCATATACCCCATTCAGGAGTTAATCTCAAACAGATGGATACATAAATGGAAAAGAACCAAAGATCTCCGGCAAAACCATCCAGCATCCTACCCCATTGTGTTTTTTTACCGGTCATTCTTGCCAACTGACCATCAGCACTATCATAAGAGTTTGCCCAAATAAGTAAAAGCATGCCGATTATATTTAATCCTAAATCCTTAGGATAAAACATTATACCGGCTGCAACACCAATAAAGATAGAAGCTATTGTTACGGCATTGGGATGAACGCCCATCTTCTGGAATAAACGGGCCCATTGATATCCTATAGGTCGATAAAAATATATATCAATCGGCTCTTCCGTATCCATAGATTTAAACGAAGCCTCCAATGTATTCTTAGTCAATCTTTCACTCATTATTTTACTTCCTGAAATTTCACTTTAGCCTGTTTGGAAATGTAATCAGCAATATTCCTGGCTGCTTCTTCCCTACAACGGGCAAAGCTAGGCCAATCATTAAAATCTATGATAGTAATACTTCCATCTGATGAAATAACACAATCACCTCCATACACAGGTACGTCTAACGCAATTGATGCTTGTTCGCAGTATTTTTTTAATGTTTCTTCCTCAAAGGCAATCCCTTTTGCCTCTCCGTTTATCTTTTCCAATCCAAACTTGCTATGAGAGCAAGGAGAGGGATAAAACCAAAAGAAATAACTTAATTCTCGTATTCCATAAAACTTTATTAAATCTCCATATAAATGCTCATTAACAACCGCAATAGGAATATTACGTCTTTGAAAATCGTTTATTACGCCAATGACTTCCTCCCAGCATGTTACATAACACACGTCTTCCTTAACAATAGCATGGGAATCGCCTCTTTTTATCCAGGCAGGATAAATAGCTATATCATCCGGAGAAACATTATTCACCGATATAATTTGACTGTGTGGGTGAGGAATATTATTACTTATCAGAATTTCCGTCATTGGTTTGCGTACGCAATTTTCAATACCATATGCAGAATTAATAATAAGACTACCTTGTTGCTCCAGTTCTTTTAAATAACTTATTGTCTTAGTATCACGAGCCATATTAAAAATCACATCGGCATGTATTGATTTTGATACAAATTCTCTTTCATTAAAAGAATGTACTTCAAAGCCCAGACTTTTAAGAGTTTCAGCTACTTCATTAAATATAGCAGCATCATTACCAACGTGATTAGGAGAATATTCGCTTCCACGACTTACTCCAACAATAGTATAATTCATTCCACACTATTTATTTTTCATAGTTAGACAAAAAAGCTTCCGCCTTACGAATGTCTTCAACATGATCTACATCAATTATTTTACTAAACGGATATGCTTTCAATTCTAATTTGTGCTTTATCAATTCACGCTGGAAATTACGCATACGTGATATATTATTAGTTATACATTCCTCCAGCACATTCAAAGCCGATGATGTTAAACAATAGATACCTCCGGATATATATTTTGTTTCCGGCTTCCTTTCATCATAAAAACCGGTTATATCCATTATACTATTTGTGGAAATATACAGTGGCTTTTCGTCATCTATAAAGTCAGTTACAGCCATATATCCGTCATTATTACTATTTTTAAAAGCTTCAATAAAGCTTTTAAATTCATCCTCTCTAAATATCGTATCAACCGTAGTTAAACAAAATTTACTTCCGGATAAATAAGATGTTAGCTCATAAAAACTATGCATAGAACTGGGAGTATCTTTTATTACCAGTTCCAACGGATATTCTTTACTTAATTTAACAAGATGATCTTTAACCAATTGACTTTGATTATTTATTATGATCACTATTGATTCAGCTCCATTACGAATAAAAATCCGTATTAGCCTATCAATCATGGAAATCCCGTTTAATTTGATCAAAGGTTTTGGTAAAGGGGCTCCTTCTTGTGTTAATCTGGAGCCTTCTCCTGCAGCTATAATGGCAAATTTCATTCTCTAAGTCAATAATCTTATTGGTCGTCGTCTATTGTATCAAGCTTTAGCTTATCACTATCATCACGTTTTTCATAATATTGTTTCTTTAACGGATTTGCATGAATTATCTTTTCGCGAACCCGGTTTCTGAATATATCTATAGCGGTATACACAGCGTGACGGAACGAGCTTTCCGATGCAAGATTTTGACCAGCAATATCATATCCCGTACCATGGGCCGGCGAAGTGCGAACAATAGAAAGTCCGGCAGTAAAATTTACGCCTTCGTCCATCGCAATTGCTTTAAATGGAGCCAAACCCTGATCATGATACATAGCTAGAATTCCGTCAAAATGCTTATAATGGTTTGTACCCATAAAACCATCTGCCGGATAAGGGCCAAAACATAGTACTCCTTCTTCTTGAATTTCCTTCATTGCAGGAATTATAATTTCCTGTTCCTCAGAACCGATCAAACCTTCGTCTCCGGCATGAGGATTTAATGCAAATACTGCAATACGTGGAGAGCTAATACCAAAGTCTTGTTTTAAAGAATTATTAAATATGGTAAGCTTCTCTTTTATTAAATCTTTAGATATTGTAGCTGCAATGTCTTTTACAGGAATATGTCCGGTAACAAGAGCCATACGGAGATCATCCTTTAATAATATCATTAAAGATTTATCTTCGTTACCAAGACGTTCTTCAATGTATTCCGTATGTCCCGGAAACTTAAAAGTATCCGACTGTATTGTATATTTATTAATAGGGGCAGTAATCAGCACATCTATTAAACCATTTTTATAATCCTGAACGGCTTTTTCCAAAGCTTGCAGAGCCGAAGTGCCGGCCTCTGTTGTAGGTTTGGAAAATTCCACTTTTACTTCATCCGTTACGCAGTTTATTACATTTAAACGTCCGTTTACAGCTTCAGACGGGTGATTGATTGTAGTAAAATTGGTTTGTAAGTCCAAAGACTTACGATGATACGCTGCTACTTTAGGAGAGCCATATATAACGGGAGCACATAAATCGAGCATAATCGGGTCTGAAAATGTTTTCAATATCACCTCATATCCCACTCCATTTATATCTCCCTGTGTTATAGCAACTCTTATTTTCTTTTCCTCCATTTTATAATAATAGATTAAGATTTCAAATCTTGTTATTCTTGTTCTACTTCAGCCGGAACTGTTGCATTCCTATTCTCATTTTCATAAGGGAACCTCAATGTATATAATGAAGCTTCCATTTGACGCATAAGATTACGTTTGAGCTTATCAGGTGAATAGATAAACACTTCTGCTACTACCACTCTTCCATTCACACGGTCAATGCGGGAATGAGAAACAAAGGGACCTCCCATCATATCACCATGAACATGCCATAGCCCACGAGCTTCCATTGCATATTCTCCACGGACATTTAAATCTCTGATCTCAACAGATATACTATCGGTAGCCATATACATACCTTCCCTGGCTCCCGGGATATTGATTTTCATCACAGAATCCCGTTTTTGCACGTAATAGTCTTTAGTAAATGTATTTTTATCCGTATAAGGATAAGAGTACATCACAAAATTCATATCTGACGTAGGAGTATTAGTAGAAGCCCAATAGAAATTTTCTCCTTTTTTTGAACCAATCAACTCTGTAGGCAACCAAATATCACAACCAAACATTGCAGAAACTGAAGCAGATATATCTTTGTTATGCTTATCTCTTAGGTAGTTAACCTGCCGATTCATCTCCGCAGAAACGAAAAGATCGATTATTGTTTGTCCATGTTGAGTTACATACTCTTGAAATTCATTTTCACTAGGTGCCTGGATTGTCAATATCATTTGAGGCACAGCGTGCACATCTTGTGCATATTTGAATTTAACCTGAGTATATATGTCCTGTATATCTACAATTATAATATTACGGAACATTTTCAAAACCTGGTCATAATTTCTGGGAGATGTATAAGATATTCTGAAAGAACGTTCGGATTGTGGAAGCCCCGGTACATCTGTATCTAGCACATCAAATAATGCCCTACCGGCAGGCCTTTCCCATAGACCTTCATCTACTACTACAAGCATCTCATAAGCACGGCCGCTTGAAGATGGAGTAAATACGCTTTTATTACCCTTACAAGAGGCAAATAACAAAGCGATCAACATTATACTTACATAAAATAAAGTCTGTTTCATAAGGACTGATATTTAGTGTAACAATTATATTAAATATTAAAAACAAATAAATAAGCAATTAGTTATCAATTGCTTTTCATCTCATCCATTATACGTGCTGTAGAAAGCATTCCACAGGCAGCTAATATATCTTCACCCCTTGATGCACGTATAGTTGAAAATATACCATGCGATGTAAGATAATCACGAAAAGCAACCATCGTATCCATATCCGCCCCTTCCAAATCAACATCTGGTATCTTATGAAAACAAATAAGATTTACCCGGCAGTCAAATCCACGAAGCACTTTCACCAGTTCTTTCGCATATAGTATGGAATCATTGATACCTTTGAAGATAATATATTCAAAGGAAAGACGGCGCTGTTTACTAAAGTCATAATTTCTCAATAAGTCAAGAATATCCATAAACGGATAAGCACGCTCTACCGGCATTAAGCTTTCACGTTGTGCCGGTATAGGAGAATGAAGACTCACTGCCAAATGGCAATCACTTTCATCCAGAAAACGCATTAAACCTTTTTTAAGTCCAATGGTAGATACTGTTATACGCTTAGGACTCCATTTATAACCATAATCTGCAGTAAGGATTTCGAGCACTTTCAATAATTCATCAGTATTATCTAAAGGCTCGCCCATACCCATAAATACAATATTAGTCAATTTATCTCGTTCCGGCAAGGAATATATTTGATTAAGTATCTGATTTGATGTTAAATTTGCTGTAAATCCTTGTTTACCAGTCATACAGAATTTACAATTCATTTTACATCCGACCTGAGATGAAACACATAAAGTAGCTCTATCATTATCAGGAATATAAACAGCTTCTACATAACTTCCGGGAGAGATTGAAAATAAATATTTAATAGTTCCATCTATAGAAACTATTGATTCTACAGGAGCAGCACATCCTACTTTATAGTTATCCTTCAATAAATCACGATGTTTTACCGACAAGTTTGTCATCTCATCAACAGATGACACTTTTTTATTATATAGCCAGGCTGTTATCTGCGAAGCAGCAAAATTGGGCATGCCGAGTTTTTTGACAATCAACTGAATTTCTTTGAGTGTCATGCCCATAAGCTTATTTTTCTCATCCACCATAGCCTATAAAATAAGTTTTGTGTGCAAACTTATAGAAAAATAATGAATAAAGCGGTACAGAACGATAAAAACTTGGATAATACCGTTAAGTTTTCTGTAATCGAACACGGAAATGAACTACCATAGATAATTTATGAACGATTTGATAACATATATTCTATATAATAT
>PPYE01643509.1_pt1 | contig 49308 bp, 47 predicted proteins | sample 1559881 | NCBI WGS metagenome assembly PPYE01 (sample SAMN08240022, study PRJNA423297) | Human gut metagenome, whole genome shotgun sequencing project.
CAGTATAAAAACTTGTATTAACAGTGTTTGATAATGGTAAATTAAGTGGCGTTTCTTCAAATAGTTATTTTTGCCGGTATTTTCTTTAAGCTGAACTATTTAATGGGAATGATGGCATTACGCAGTCAGACTCTCAAACCATCGGTAATCACGTGACAAGGCGCCCAAGAAGAATGATTAGTCAAACAACGTCGTTTATTTACCTTACACGGCTTGGCTTTTAAAGGTGCACAATCGGTGCGCAAGAGCAGGAAAGATAAAAGAGAAACACTTTCATCCACAGACTTAGATAAGAAAGAGTAAGGCGAACAACCACGCAATAGCAAACAGGCACATTCCCAGCGATTCCAGTGGAAAAATGATGGCTATAGGCAAATTGAAAAACAACTATCTGAGAGACAAGTTAAAGGAGAAACACCTGAAAAAAAAGTATTTCTAAGGTAGAAGAACCAACGCAAAGTACTAAAAGGAAAGAATCAATGAAACCTGATCTTTTCAAGTCAAAAGAGAAGACCAATTCTTCTAAACAACATGTCCATCAAGCAACGATATCCAGAAAGTTGAGATTGACTAAACCAACTGAAAATAGCATTGAAAACAAACGCCAGAACGAAAAAGACTAATAACAATTGATTTGAGATTATTTAAAAAAACACATTATCAGAAGAGAACGTAAAAGCCAAGAGGAACCGCAAAATAAGCTAATAGATAGGCAGACTTCAAAAGTGATCAAGGGGAACGAAGAACAATGAAAAAAATGGTTTCGGCTCCGATAGGATTTATAGGCATATTACTGCCTTTTCTATTAATGTTTTCAGTTCGTCGAAGCGACATACTCGGAGTTCGGTCGCCCAAGTATTGATTCAGTGATTCTGATCAAATTGGTGTTTATCTAGTATTTATTTGGTGTTCGTTCCATGCGACAAACCATTAGTGTGTGCATTGCCCTCTGCTAAACCAATGTACCAAAAGTAAAAATCATCAACGAGTCATCACGAGACATGTTTGGGGAGAGCTGATGGATGAAGTGGAACATCTTCTCCTAACGGATCTGAATAAATTAATTTACAAAAAACGGAAACAAACGATTGAACGAATATTTGCAGATGCAAAAGAAAAGTATGGGATGCGTTGGTCCAAGTATCGAGGCTTGTAAAAGTCGCAACGTATACGATGCTGGTGTTTGCTACAATGAATTTAAAGAAATTAACCACATGGCTATGGAAAGGCAAAGAGCCTTTATTTTTTATCCAAAATTTCGAAACGAAGTAGATAAAAAGCTACTCCAAACTCGTAATTCCGAGTTTGAAGCAGCTTTTGTCTACAGTCTAAGTTATTTAATGCATAAAATGCAAATCTTATATTGAATATAAAACAAATATAACTTTTTTCTGATAATGAATAACTATGTGATTAACAAATGTTGATAAAGATAATTGATTAAGTGTTAAATATCTTCAATTAGAAAAATAAAAGACTCCCAGAAAATTTTAGCAGGGAAATGGTAGGAAACCATATCATCTTTAATGTTAGTATAGTATTTTAAAAGTTGGGAAATGTTGATTTATAGGGACTTGTCATCCGTATCAAATTAGCTATTTATTCCCACTCCACAGTAGCTGGTGGCTTAGACGTAATATCATACACAATCCGATTGACATGAGCCACTTCATTCACGATCCGAACAGAAATTTTTTGCAAGACATCCCATGGGATACGCGCGAAGTCTGCGGTCATACCGTCGATTGAGGTAACCGCGCGGATACCGACTGTGTAGTCGTAGGTACGGCCGTCGCCCATAACACCAACTGAGCGGATGCCTGGTAAGACAGTGAAATATTGCCAGATGTCGCGGTCAAGGCCGGCGTTGGCGATTTCTTCACGTAGGATTGCATCTGATTCGCGGACGATTTCTAGTTTTTCTTCAGTGATTTCACCAAGGACACGTATACCTAGACCTGGTCCTGGGAATGGTTGGCGCCAAACGATTGAGTCAGGCATGCCAAGCTGTGTTCCTAATTCTCGTACTTCGTCTTTGAATAAGGTATTTAATGGTTCGATCAATTCGAACTGCATGTCTTCTGGTAATCCACCGACGTTGTGGTGAGATTTGATTGTTTGAGCTGTTTCGGTACCTGATTCGATCACGTCTGTATAAAGCGTACCTTGGGCTAAGAAGGAGATACCTTCTTGACCGGCAAGTTTAGTTGCTTCGTCGTCGAATAGGTAAACGAATTCGTTTCCGATGATTTTGCGTTTTTTCTCTGGATCAGAAACGCCAGCTAATTTATCTAGGAAACGGTCTTTAGCATCGACCTTGATAATGTTCAAGCCGAATTTTCCGCCAAGTGCTTCCATGACTTGTTCGCCTTCGTTTTTACGTAATAGACCGTGGTCTACGAAGATTGATGTTAATTGATCCCCGATAGCTTTTTGTAAAAGCACCCCTACGACAGATGAGTCCACACCGCCTGATAGGCCAAGTAGGACTTTTTTGTCGCCGACTTGTTCGCGGATTTTTGCGACCTGCATGTCTATGAAGTTATCCATCGTCCAATCACCTTTACATTGGCAAACATCTAGGGCAAAGTGACGTAATAGTTCATTGCCGTATTCTGAATGACGTACTTCTGCGTGGAATTGGATGCCGAAGAAGTTACGGTTTGTATCTTGGATCGCTGCGATTGGGCAGTCTTTGCTGGTGCCGACTTTTTCAAAGCCTTCTGGTACTTGAGTTACTAAGTCGCCGTGGCTCATCCAAACGGTTTGTTCTTTTGGTGTATCAGCGAATAGGACGGCATTATCAGAAACATTTTCTAACGTTGCTTGCCCGTATTCACGGTTTTTAGCGGGTTCAACTTTTCCGCCTAGGTTATATGTGATCAGCTGCATGCCGTAACAGATTCCTAAAATTGGAATCCCTAATTCAAAGATTTTTGGATCAATGGAGAAGGCTCCTTCGTCATAAACACTATTTGGGCCACCTGATAAGATGATCCCTTTTGGATTCATGGCTTTGACTTCTTCAGCAGTGATGCGGTGGCTCAAAAGCTCTGAGAAAACACCGAATTCACGGATACGACGAGTGATTAATTGGTTGTACTGACTACCGTAGTCGAGTACGATGATTTTTTCTACGTTTGTCATTTCGGCAGAAACGTTTGTCACAATTATTACCCCTTTTCAAGTTTTATTATAAAAGAAAGCAAGCTTTCTTTATAAGCTAGTATTTACGCAAATAGATTTCATCAATAATATGATGCTTTGCCTTGTGCAAGATAATATCAGCTCGACCTCTTGTTGGCAAGATATACTCTTCCAAATTCTTCAAGTTGACATTTTTCCAGACATCCTCCGCCATGGCAAGCGCTTCTTTGCGATCACCGATTGCGTAGTCATAATAGTAGTTATCCGGATCTTTAAAGGCGGTGTCCAGCAAGGATTCGAACCGTTCGATATACCAACGCTCGACCATTTTCGGATCAGCATCGACGTAGATCGACAGGTCGAAAAAGTCACTGACATAGATTTGCTGATTGGCTGGCAGTTGTAAGGTGTTGATTCCTTCGACGATCAAAATATCCGGCGAATCGATCAGCTCGTATTCTCCATCCACGATATCGTAGACATCATGGGAATATTTTGGGATGGGAATATTTTCTTTGCCTGATTTTACTTCATTCAAGACATCAATTAGGTTCTCCATATCATAGCTTTCGGGAAAGCCTTTGCGATCCATAATCCCGCGTTCTTCTAAGACAGCGTTTGGATATAAAAAGCCGTCAGTGGTAATTAATTGGACCGTTTGATGTTTGAAAAGGCGGTCTAATAAGGTCTGTAATAAACGAGCGGTGGTACTTTTTCCGACGGCAACACTTCCAGCGATTCCGATGATAAACGGCGGCATCTTCACATAACGATGCAGAAACAACCCTTTGCTTAACGTGAGCGACTCAAAATCCTTCATATAAAGATGGATCAGGTGACATAAGGGTACATAAACATCGGCCACATCCTTCATCGAGATTTGGTCATTCAAGCTTTTGATATTGTCAAGCTCTGCTTGCGTCAACGGTGTGTTTCCCGGTGTGTAGAAATCTTGCCACTGGTCGCGGGCAATCCGGAAATAGTTCCCTCTTTCGTTCATAAGAACCTCCTTATTCATATTAAAGTAATCATTTTTCAAAAGGCGAAAAATGAGTTCAATATCATGCGCATTCCAGTCAATTTCAAGTAAAAAGCTGAACTGGCAACTGCGCTTATTCTACCATAAAAACAGTCTTAGAAAGTGTTCTATTTCCAAGAAATCCGAATAATTTCCTAACACAAAACGTTATAAGCCATTTTAGCCGAAAAAAAGTGTAAAAAGCTATCGTAATGATAGGAGTTTCATTGTTTTTTTAGTTGCGGAGGAAAAAACTAGAGATATGTTAAGAAAAGCCAAGAAACAACCTGAAAAAGTGTATGATAGAAGCAGAAGATTTAGGAAAGTAGGTGACGAGATGAAGAAACTGGAAGAAATGACGCTGACTGAATTGTGGGAATTATTTCCAATTATCTTGAAGGATCATAACGTGGATTATGAGAAATGGTACGGGGAAGAAAAACAGCAGTTAACGAAATTGTTCGTTGATTTTGAGATTCAACGAATCAATCATATCGGCAGCACCTCAGTCGAAGGCTTGATTGCTAAGCCGATCGTAGATATATTGCTGGAATTTCCTGATGGGTATGATGTGGAAGAAGCTTCAGCGAGGCTGAAAAATGCCGGCTGGATCTTGATGATTGAAGATAAGGAGAAACAAACATTAGATTTGAATAAGGGCTACACATCGGAAGGCTTTGCGGAAAAGGTTTATCATCTGCATGTTCGTGCTATAGGAGATTGGGATGAGCTTTATTTTCGGGATTATCTACGAAAGTATCCAGAAGTTGCGCGGCAATATGAAGAATTAAAGCTTACGTTAAAGGAAAAGTTTGAGCACAATCGTGATGCCTATACGGATGCGAAATCGGATTTTGTGCAGAAATATAGTAAAAAGGCGCGACAGGAATTCGGCCCGCGCTATTTGCCTAAATAATTTCCGCATTTCGTGCTATGATAAGGAAGAAAATTGTTAGAAGGAGTGCGTATGATGAAAAAAATCGTTTTATTCGGAGACAGTTTATTAGCTGGTGTCATGAATGGTGAAACCAGTGATATTTTAGATAAGTATATTCTTGATGAACTGACGGAGATGGGCTTTCCCGGCTACTCATTAGTCAAGTTAGGCAAGCGCGGTGAGACTTCTTCTGATGGTTTGGCTCGGGTGAGTGAAGCCGTGGATGCAGAAGGTGATTTTGTGGTCATTTCTTTTGGAACCAATGACTCGTTGAAGCAGGCAAATTTACTTGACACCTTTGGCGAAAATATTAGAGAAATCATTGAATCCTTTGATGCGTCAAAAGTGATTCTATTGACGACAGGTTACATCAATACAGACATTTATTCAAAGGGAGACAATGAGCGTCAACAGCTCTTCGCCCAAAAAGCGAAAATGATAGCGGCAGAATCGGGCGTTAACGTGATTGATCTATACCATCACATGACGGTGTATCCAAAACCAAATGAGTTCGTACAAACATTCGACGGCATCCATCCGTCAGACGAGGGCTATCATTTCTTGGGGGCCTTGATTGCACGTGATATCAAAGAAATTTTATTAGCAGAAGGGTAAGAACATGGCAAATCATTATTATTCGGAAAATCCTGAGACGGCACACGACTTGCATCAATGGTCGTTTGAATTGGCGGGAAAAAATTTTCAATTTGTGACGGATAGCGGAGTCTTTTCTAGGGACACCGTTGATTATGGCTCACGTGTGTTAATCGAGCATTTCGATGCGGAGGAGCTACCGGAAGGAACATTGTTAGATGTTGGCTGCGGCTATGGTCCAATCGGTATGGCATTGGCCTATCAGACTGGGCGTTCAGTCGAAATGATCGACGTGAATAATCGTGCGGTGGAGCTGGCGCAAGGAAATGCCAAACGCAATGGCATCGAAGCAGATATTCATCAATCGAACATCTATGAAACCTTGCATCAAAAAGAATATGCGGCAATCGTCAGCAATCCGCCGATCCGTGCGGGGAAAAAAGTCGTGCACCAGATTTTAAGAGATGCAGAACCGTTGTTAAAAGATGGCGGTACACTGACCATCGTGATCCAAAAGAAACAAGGTGCGCCCAGCGCAAAAAGTAAAATGGAAGAAGTTTTCGGCAACGCTGAAATAGTGGCGAAGGACAAAGGCTACTACATTATTCACAGTGTGAAGGAATAAATTGATCCCGTTCATTCGATATCTTGATGGACGGGTTCTTTGTCTTTAGGGAAAAGGCTTGCATGTGTGGTCGAAGAAAGGGTACAATCACATTGACTCATGTTTTTCACAAATGTGATAAGGAGGTAAGTCTATGCAAAAAGAAGAAGATAAATTATTGGTTCGCATTGCTGAAATGTATTACCAAGAAGATAAAAATCAAAGTCAAATCGCGAAAGAGCTGAATATACATCGCAGTACGATCAGTCGTTTGCTGAAGCGTTCTCGTAACGAAGGAATCGTGAATATTTCCATCAACTATGATAAAGCGGGAACCTACAGTATCGAAAAGGAATTGCAGGAAAAATTCGATCTGGAAAAGGCAATTATAGTGCAAGCGGGAACAGATTTAAGTCGTACGCAAAAGGATAAAATGTTAGCACAAGGGGTCGGTGAATACCTAACAGAGATTATTAAGGATGATATGATCTTTGGCTTTTCTTGGGGCGAAACCATGTCCGCAATACCAGAAGGGCTGACAAATTATGCGGTAGATAATATTCTCTGTGTCCCAATGATCGGCGGACCGTCTGGGCGTTTAATCAGTGATTATCATGTCAATACAATTACCTATGAAGCATCAAAAAAACTAAATGGTCGAGCATTATTGATCGACTCACCAGCTTTTCCCGAAACGGTCGCGTTGAAAAAAGCCTTGATGGAAAATGATTTTAATCAAGAATTGATCGATTATTGGCGCAAGATTGATATTGCCATTTTAGGAATCGGTTCGCCGACATTGAAGGCGAGTGAAAGCTGGAAACAGTTCTATGGCGAAGATGTGCTGGCTTATTTAGAAGGAAAAAAAGTGGTGGGAGATGTGGTGTCACGCTTTTACAATATTGAAGGCGAACACATTGAGAATAGTTTAGATGATCGTCTGATTGGAATCGATATCGCTGACTTGAAGCGAACACCGTATCGAATCGGTGTAGCAGAAGCAGTCGATAAAGCCGACGCGATTGCCAGCGCATTAAAGGGTCAGTATATTAATGTATTAGTCACGACGGAAGAAACTGCGCGAGAAGTATTGAAAAGATAGGGGAGTCCTATCTTTTTCTATTTTAAGGAGGAGCTATGCAGGTTATTCGTTTGCTTCAAACAATCTTGATTTTATTGAGTCGCAAGCAAGTTACCGCAAAGGAATTAGCGGAGCGATTCCAAGTGTCGGTCCGGACGGTTTATCGTGATGTCGATGCGCTGAGTTTGGCAGGAGTTCCAGTCTATGCCAATAAAGGGCGAAATGGCGGGATTTTTTTGGATGATTCCTATCATGTTAGTAATGCCTTGATCGATAAGGCAGAGCAGGATGATCTGTTTTTAGCCTTACATTTATTGCAATCTGTAGGCTTAGCTGATACGGAGGAGCTGCTGAAAAAAATGGGTACGGTCTATGATTGGAGCGAATGGCTGGAGGTCGATTTGAGTCAGACCGAGATCACCAGCCAAACCTTTGAAAAAATCAAAGAGGCGTTATTCAATCATTGTGAGATCAACTGTGTTTATCACACTGAATATGGCCAAACCCGGCTCATATCTTTAGCACCAAAACGTGTACTGTACAAGTATCAAACGTGGTATTTGCTGGCTTGGGAATCAAGTAAGCTAGATTGGGTCTTATTTCCACTCAAACAAATTCGAGACGTTGTTTTAAAAGAGCCAATCGACTATCCGTTTCCAGAGGAAGAATTGGTGTTTCCACAGTTGTCTGTTCGGCTACGATTCAGCAAGCGGATCGCTTATAAAAAGTATGCCGAGTTCGCGGATTTTGCTTGGACGGACAATCCTGACAGTAGCTTTGATGCGACTTTGAACTTCACGGAATTCGATGATCTCTATCGTTTTTTAATTCCGCTAGGGAAAAATGTCGAAATTCTTGGCCCGGATTGGATTCGCGAGAAGGTTTTAAATTACGTTGGGGCATTTTATAAAAATCATTTTTAATATGACATGTTCTGGCACTTTTATTCGATACACTTATAGAAAAAGGAGGAGACATCAATGAAGTTTGAACAAATCGTGAAACCAGATCAATGGATTCTTTCTCAAACCTTTACAGTGAAGGTCGAAGAAATTCCTCAAGTCATTGGACCAACCTTTATGAAACTAGGCGGGTTTATTCAAGAGCAAGGAATCCAAATATTAAGTACGCCATTTGTTTCTTATAAAAATATGGATGAAAATGGCGGATTGGATGAATCAGCCATTGAGATGGAGGTTGGTTTTCCCGTGGCAGAGGAAGTCAAAAATGCTGCGGAGATCGAAAGCGACAGTTATTTCCTTCCGTCCTATAAGGCGTTATCTGCACTTTATGTCGGGCGTTATGATGATATGACTGAGCCCTATTTCGCCATGATGGATGAGATTAAAAAAATTGGCGGGAAATTCAGCGGGATTTCTTATGAGTATTATTTGAGCGACGAGGAGATACCTGAGGAACAGCAGGAAACGATTATGGAATTGGTTTACGAATAGTATCTATTTAGACGAGTTGGAGAAACTCGTCTTTTTTTATGCCATCTTGCACTTTTGTGATTTTGTTTTAAAAAAATTGCAAAAAGTTATTGACAACGTTTTCTAGTGCGGTTACTATAAAAGTGCGACAAATGTTAAAAGTAAATCACAAATGTTAAAGGGGTGTTTGCTATGGATTGGTTAGGTGTACAAGGAAAGACGGTCATTGTTACTGGAGGTTCATCAGGGATTGGCGCAGCTATCGTTGAAGAGTTATGTGATTTAAAGATCAATGTGGTGAATGCGGATTTACGCGAAGGGACATTTACTCACGAAAATTTAGTTTTTAGTCAAACAGATGTTACTTCTCCAGAATCGGTGGAACAGACGGTAGCGACAACAGTGAAAAAATTTCAAACAATTGATGCAGTTGTCAATAATGCGGGTATCAATATCCCAGCCTTGTTAGTTGACGAGAAGATGTCCGAGGAAGGGAAATTCCAAATTAATGAACAGATATTTAATAAGATGATCGCGATTAATCAAAAGGGTGTCTACTTAATGGGCCAAGCAGTTGGTCGTGTAATGGTCAAGCAAGGCTATGGAGTCATCATTAATATGTCATCAGAATGTGGCTTAGAAGGTTCGGAGGGACAAAGTGTTTACGCGGCAACAAAGGCAGCGGTGAACAGCTTTACTCGCTCATGGGCAAAGGAGTTAGGGAAAAAAGGTGTCCGTGTTGTTGGAATTGCTCCTGGGATTATGGAAGAAACCGGCTTACGTACGATCGAGTACGAAACAGCGTTAGCCTATACGCGGGGAATAACAGTCGAGCAATTACGTGCTGGGTACACGAATACTAAGACAATTCCATTAGGTCGTGACGGTAAATTAAGAGAAGTAGCAGACTTAGTTGCCTACTTCATTTCTAACCGTTCAAGCTACATAGATGGTGTGACTGTTAACGTCGCTGGCGGAAAAACACGAGGGTGATTTTTGATTCTGCTGATCGTGAGAAATAAGCGGTCGGCAGAATTGTAAAATAAAAAAGAACTGGGAGGAGCTTATGAACAAGGTAATTTTGGTTGCGCATGGGAAGTTGGCACACGAAATGAAAAAATCAGCGGAAATGATCTTTGGTACGCTACCGGATTTTGAATCGATCGAATTTTTGAAAGAAGAAGGATTAGACACGATCCAAGAAAAAGTTGCTGGGGCAATGAAGGAAGATGCATCATACCTGATTTTGACAGATCTATTTTGTGGGACGCCTTATAATGCCAGCTGTGCAGTTGCAATGAAGAATCCTGAACGCGAGATTGACGTGATATCAGGAATGTCGCTGCCGATTGTCTTAGAGGCAGCAAGTATGCTAGGAAGCAGTTTAACAGAGATTGTGAATCATGTTACAAAAATATCCTGCGATACAGTGAAAGCGTTTAAACAGCAGGTGATTGAAGAAGAGGAGGATTTATAAGATGCAAATCAAATTATCACGGATCGATGATCGCTTGATTCATGGACAAGTGGCAACAGTATGGGCAAAGGAAGCTGGTGCAAAGCGGATCATCGTTGTTAGTAAAGAAGTGGCTAATGATGAGATTCGTAAAACATTGGTCAAACAAGCAGCCCCGCCAGGAATCAAAGTGAATATTGTGACTCCGGAGAAAGCAGTAAAGGTCTACAATAACCCAAAATATGCAGATGAATCAGTGTTCTATCTATTTACGAATCCAATGGAAGTATTGGAATTAGTCGAAATGCAGGTGCCAATCACATCTATTAATATCGGCGGGATGCAATTCAAAACAGGACGGACACAAATCACCAAAGCTGTTTCAGTCGATCAAACAGAAGCGGATGCATTTCGCAAGCTTGAGGCAGCAGGTGTGGAGTTAGATTTGAGAGTCGTTGCGACCGATCCGAAGGGTAATTTTGAAGAGAAGCTAAAAGAAGCAGGGTTCTAAAAGGAGGCAGGATACTAGTTCCACTTTTTGCAGGTAAAAATTGTAAGCAAGATAAAATTTTATTGAGTGCTGAAAAACCTGGTGGAATGGTATACGTATTGAACATCAAACTCATTTTGAGAAAAATGATTACCTTAATATGAAATAGGAGGACACAATAATGGAGTTATCAGCGTTGCAGATTGTACTTATTTTTCTTGTATTTGCGGGATGGGCAGTGTGTTGGATGAATTTCAGACGCATCGACCGTTGATTGCGTGTACGATGGTCGGTCTGATTTTAGGCGATGTGCAGACGGGAATTATTCTAGGAGGAACATTAGAATTGATTGCTTTAGGCTGGATGAATATTGGGGCGGCACAGTCACCGGATTCAGCCCTGGCGAGTGTGATTTCTACTATATTAGTCGTTGTTGGTCAGCAGGATATTCAATCAGGAATTGCGATTGCGTTGCCAGTGGCAGCGGCGGGGCAAGTATTGACGGTTATCGCACGGACAATCACGGTAGCTTTTCAACACGCAGCGGATCGTGAAGCGGAAAAAGCAAATTTCAATAAGATTATCTTCCTTCATTTCAGTGCCTTATTCATTCAAGCCTTACGAGTAGCAATCCCAGCTACGATTGTGGCGGCTTTTGTTAACGCAGAGATGGTGACAAATATGTTGAACATGATACCAGATGTAATCACAGGAGGTTTAGCAGTTGCCGGTGGGTTCATCGTAGTTGTCGGATATGCGATGGTCTTGAATATGATGAGCGTGGCATATTTGATGCCTTTCTTCTATCTTGGATTTGTCATGGGCGGTTATTTAGAGTTTAGTTTGTTGGCGTTTGGAATTATCGGGCTAATTACTGCATTGATTTACGTGCAGTTAAATCCGAACTTTAAGAAAAACGAGGTTCAAGGAAATCAGGTCGCAGCAGTTGTCGCCGGCGAGTTAGCCGATGATGAGCTGGAAGATTAAGGAGGAGTACAAATGGAAAATACTTCAACAGTAGAAACGAAAAAAGATATTTATGCGCAATCGCAATTAACGAAAAAAGATTTGATGACAACGTTTGTCTTTTCAAACTTCCAGCAGGCGTCCTTTAACTTTGAACGGATTCATGCGTTGGCTTTTTGTGTGGATATGATTCCGACGATCCGTCGAGTGTATAAAACCAAAGAAGAACAAGCAGAAGCCTTGAAGCGCCATTTGACTTTCTTTAATACGACACCAGCTGTTTGCGGACCTGTTATCGGCGTAACGATGGCGATGGAGGAAGCACGAGCAAGCGGTGCGGATATCGATGATGGGACAATCAATAGCTTAAAGGTTGGGTTGATGGGACCTTTAGCTGGTGTCGGCGATCCATTAGTTTGGGGAACCTTACGTCCGATCACCGCAGCATTAGGTGCCTCGTTGGCTTTATCTGGAAATGTGATGGGACCAATTTTATTCTTCGTAGCTTTTAACGTGATTCGCTTGGCGATGAAATGGTTTGGATTGACTTACGGCTTCAGTAAAGGGATGGATATTGTTAAAGATCTGTCGGGCAATTTATTACAGAAATTGACTGAAGGTGCGACAATTTTAGGATTATTCATCATGGGGGTCCTGGTAACGAAATGGACCACTGTCAATATACCGCTAGTCGTATCGAAAACACCAGGTGCGGATGGCAAAACAGTTATTACAACTGTGCAAAATGTTTTGGATGATTTAGTTCCAGGTTTACCAGCGTTAGGTTTGACCTTGTTGATGATGTATTTACTAAAGAAAAAAGTCAGCCCAATCGTTTTGATTTTTGTGTTGTTTGCAGTAGGAATCATCGGTTATTGGTTAGGAATTTTAGCATAATATTATAGAAGAAATTAGGGGGAGCAGTAGTGAAAACGAAAGCAGTACGTTTATATGGTAAGAAGGATTTACGTTTAGAGGAATTTGAATTGCCTGAAATCAAAGAGAATGAGATTTTGGCTTCAGTCATCACTGATAGTATTTGTATGTCAACGTGGAAGTTAGCCAATCAAGGGGCGGATCATAAAAAAGCGCCCAATAATCTTGCGGAAAATCCGATTATTATTGGTCACGAATTTTGTGGCGAACTGTTGGAAGTTGGCGGCAAATGGGCACATAAATATAAAAAAGGAGAGCGGTATGTTTTGCAGGCAAACTTGCAATTACCGGATCGTCCAGATTGTCCCGGCTATTCGTATTCTTATACTGGCGGCGATGCAACCTACATCGTGATCACAGAAGATGTCATGAATCAGGACTGCTTGATCCCTTATAAAGGCGATACCTATTTTGAAGGCTCACTGATTGAACCATTATCCTGTGTAATTGGCGCCTTTGAAGCAAATTATCATTTAAAAGAAGGGTCCTATGAACACAAGATGGGAATCAAAGCTGATGGGAATCTATTGATCATGGGAGGGACTGGCCCAATGGGTTTATTAGCAATCGATTATGCTTTGCATGGACCCATCAAACCAAAGAAATTAGTTGTTACCGATCGTGATGCGGAAAAATTAGCTCGTGCAGAAAAGCTCTATCCAAGTCAAAACGGCATTGAAGTTTCATATGTGAATGTAGCAGATGTTGAAGATCAAGTCAGTCTTTTGAAGGAAAAAGCGGATGGAGGCTTCGATGATATCTTTGTAATGATTCCAGTGGCACCAGTAGTAACGGATGCGACGGACATGTTGAATCCGGATGGCTGCCTGAACTTCTTCGCGGGACCGCAGGACAAAGGGTTTTCGGCGCAGGTGAATTTTTACGATGTGCATTATTCCTTTACGCACTTTGTGGGAACGTCTGGCGGTAATACCGAGGACATGCGCAAGGCGGTAAAATTGATTGAGGATAAGCAAGTTAAAGTTGCCAATGTCGTTACCCATATTCTAGGATTGGATGCAGTAGGGGAAACCACGTTGAATCAACCAGCGATTGGCGGCGGAAAAAAATTAGTTTATACCCATAAACAATCTGAACTGAAAAAACTTTCAGAGATTGATAACAATTCAGAATTAGGCGAAATTCTAGCAGAAACAGATGGTATTTGGAGTCAGAAGGCTGAAAATTATGTTTTGAAGAATTATCCAAATATTTAATTTCTAATTAAGTAAATGAATAAATCAAACGTTTTCACATTTTCTACTGTACCAACGTTCGGGTTTTGGTACGCAATTGATGTAACTATAAATTAAGAACTGCCGCAGAAAAGAACTGATTCTGCGGCAGTTCATTTTATAGATGCTCTTTTAAAATGACTTGATTGGCAATGTCTGAGTAGACTTCATTATGGACAGTACCGGCAGTTAATTTTTGCGTCACAGAGTACATCTTTTTCAGAAAGTGAAAGCTGTAATTTATAGGCACTGGAAAAAGAAAGTAAACTATTTATAAAAATCGTGATGAATATTGGATCGCTGTTATTTGAAATTCGAGATAAAAACCTTGCCTACTTTAAAAGCTCCAAATTTACATAATCCAAGATGAATCATTTGTAAAATGCAGCGTTCGCGACGCCTAGATTCTTTTTTTCACTGTTTTGCTTATCAAAAAGATCACAGCTTAGATTTTTTTGGTTCATAATCATTTTAGAGAATTTGATACTTTTCGTTATATGTTTAATTCGCAATCATTCTATCTCGCTTTTTATGGATTTAAATAAAATGGCCAGTAGTCTTTGTTGGGGCACATCATAGTCTTTTTTCAAAAACTATCTGAATCGTGCGAAAACGGTGTAGGCTAATTAGAATTGATGCATAAATTCTTGCTGATTTTTGATGGCACCTAAAACGTCTGCTATTTGCTTAACTACTTTTTATTTCTAGGAGCCTTTAAATTCCACTTTTTTCCTACAGAATAAGCAAGAAGTCCGGCCTTTTGAAGAAAAATGCTTTCTTTCTATTTTTTCCTTTGCTACACTTAAAAAAAACGCAAAGAGAGGGACCGTGATGAAGATCACCATTAAAGAGATCGCTGAGATGGCTGGCGTGTCAGTAACGACTGTCTCACAGATTTTAAATAATAAAGGCAGCCGCTTCAGCGAACAAACGCGCAGAAAGGTTTTAGCCATTGTTGAAGAACATCAATACAAACCGGATTTTTTTGCAGCGAACTTGATTAATCGTCATTCAAAAACGATCGGGATGATCGTGCCGGACGTAACCGACTTTTTTTTCTCAAAGGTGATCGAAGGAGTAGAAAGTTATTTAAATCCTCTAGGTTATATGATCATTTTGTGTAACTCTCGCCACGATATTGAACAAGAAAAACGTTATTTAAATGAGCTGTCACATCGGTCAGTAGATGGTATTTTGTTGGCCACGCCTAATCATCTTGAGGGAGAACACAAGTTGGGCAGTGACTTTTACCGTAAACACCCGATTGTTTTGATCGACCGAGGCTTGAACGATCGCGATTGGGGCCAGCTATTAGTAGAAGAATATGCTGGGGCACAAGAAGTCCTGCGGATGTTGGTAGATAAAGGGCATCGTCATATAGGTATGTTAAAAGAGAGTCAAGGCTATTATCAATTAACTGAGCGGGTGAAGGCCTATCGGCAGGTGGTTTTTGAGTATAAATTGCCATTTGAAGAAAGCTATATTTGTTCTGGACAATTAACGATCTCCGGCGGTTATCATGCGGCAAGAGAGGTATTAAAAAACAAGAAAATCACGGCGATATTTTGCGGAAATGATGAGATGGCTCTTGGTTGCTATCAAGCGATTTATGAAGCGGGATTAAAAATTCCTGAGGACATTTCGGTCGTGGGCTTTGATGGGTTAGAAGTTAGTGAATACATGGTTCCGCCTTTGACAACTGTCTTTCAGCCGAGCAGTGAAATTGGCTTTTCAGCAGCAAAATTTTTAGTAGATGCCATTAATTTCCCTTCTCAGCGAATTCCGAATAAAATCTTCCAAACTAAATTAATTATTCGTGAGAGTGTTAAAAAAGTAGATCAGGGTTGACAACGGGAGCAGTACCCGTTATAGTAACGATGGTAGCGCTGACAGAAAGCGCTTCTGTATTTAGTAAACTGTTTTACTAAAGTGGTTTACCTTTCGCCATTTTATTGTATAATATCTTTTGAAGCTTGGAGGAAAACCTATGAGAATGGTAGATTTGATCGAAAAAAAGAGAGACGGTAACGCCCTATCAAAAGAAGAACTCGACTTCATCATTGATGGCTATACAGACGGAAGTATTCCAGACTATCAGATGAGCGCTTTATTAATGGCAATCTTTTATCAGGACATGACGGATGAGGAAATTTCTCATTTAACTTTGGCTATGGCAAACTCAGGAGACATCATTGATTTGTCATCTATTGAGGGTGTGAAGGTGGATAAGCATTCCACTGGCGGTGTTGGTGACACCACAACTTTGGTTCTTGCGCCACTTGTAGCAAGTGTAGACGTACCTGTAGCAAAAATGTCTGGACGCGGTCTTGGTTTTACTGGAGGTACTTTAGATAAATTCGAATCAATTCCCGGCTTTAAAATCGAATTATCCGATCAAGAATTTGTTGATATTGTAAACAAGAGTAAAGTAGCTGTCATCGGTCAGTCAGGAAATCTGGCTCCAGCGGATAAGAAGCTGTACGCATTACGTGATGTAACAGCGACAGTGGATTCCATCCCGTTGATTGCCAGTTCAATCATGAGTAAAAAAATCGCAGCGGGTGCAGATGCAATCGTTTTGGATGTGACTACCGGCGAAGGTGCCTTTATGAAAAACATCGATGATGCAAAACGTTTAGCGAAAACTATGGTACGCATCGGAAAGCTTGCTGGACGTCAAACGATGGCTGTGATTTCGGATATGTCTGAGCCGTTAGGCCAAGCAATCGGAAACAGCCTAGAAATCGTGGAAGCGATTGATACCTTGAAAGGAGAAGGACCAGCTGATCTAACAGAGATGTGCTATGTATTAGGTAGTCAAATGGTTGTTTTGGCAGGTAAAGCGGCGACGTTGGATGAAGCCAGAGCGATGTTAGAAGAAGCCTTGCATTCTGGTAAGGCGCTAGAAAAATTCCGTGAAATGGTTAAAGACCAAGGTGGGGATGCAACGGTAATTGATCAAACGGACAAGATTTTAACCGCTAAATATGAAATTGAGTTGCCAGCTAAAACCTCGGGATATGTCACTGATTTAGTAGCCAATGAAATTGGGATTGCAGCAATGCTGTTAGGCGCGGGACGTAAAACGAAAGAAGAAGATATCGATCATGCCGTTGGTATCAAGCTGCATAAAAAAGTCGGCGATAAAGTTGCTGAAGGCGAATCGCTATTAACAATCTACGCGAACTCCAATGAAATTGACGAAGTAGAAAAATTACTTTATGAAAATATTTCGATTGGTGAAGAGCCAAAAGAGCCTATTTTAATCCACGATATTATTACAGAATAAGTATTTAAAACTTTTTTGTAACAATAAAAAGTATATTATAATGAAAGAAGCGAGGGTCAGAAATGGAAATAAATCGAATGATCGACCACACAATTTTAAAGGCGGATGCCAGTAAAGAAGATGTAATGAAAATTATTGAAGAAGCTAAGAAATATCGCTTTTACTCTGTCTGCATCAATCCAACATGGGTGTCGCTTGCAGCCAAAGAATTACAGGGTGAGCCCGTTGCAGTTTGTACGGTGATCGGTTTTCCGCTTGGAGCAAATACTACTGAAACAAAGGCGTTCGAAGCAGCAAACGCGATTCAAAACGGTGCGGATGAAGTGGATATGGTTATCAATATCGGCGAACTGAAAGATGGCAACGATGAAAAGGTTCAAAAAGATATTGAAGCAGTCGTAGCAGCCGCAAAAGATAAGGCCTTAGTTAAAGTGATCATCGAAACCTCTCTATTAAATAATGAAGAAAAAGTCAAAGCCTGCGAATTAGCCAAAGCGGCGGGAGCAGATTTTGTAAAAACCTCTACTGGATTCTCAACAGGCGGCGCAACAGTCGAAGATGTGCGTTTGATGCGTGAAACTGTTGGACCAGAAATGGGTGTTAAGGCTTCCGGTGGTATCCATAATGCCAAAGAAGCAGCAGCAATGATCGAAGCAGGGGCTACTCGTTTAGGTGCCAGCTCAGGAGTTGCTATTATGAACGGTCTTTCTGGTACGGGGTACTAAAAAACGGAGGCATGACACATGAGTAAGCAAGAATGGATCGATATCGCAGTTGAAGCACTCGATAAAGCGTATGTCCCATATTCGAAATTTCCTGTCGGCGCATGTCTTGTGACGAAGGAAGGAAAAACCTATCAAGGAATCAATATTGAAAATGCTTCTTACGGCTTAACGAATTGCGCAGAACGAACAGCCATTTTTAAAGCTGTTTCGGAAGGCGAAAAAGCCTTTAGTCATTTAGTAGTCGCTGGTCACACACCAGAACCGATTTCTCCATGTGGCGCATGTCGTCAAGTTATGGCGGAATTTTGCGATCCAGCGATGCCAGTAACCTTAGTCGGTGACAACGGAGTAACAAAAGAAATGACCGTTGAAGAGTTACTGCCGTATACCTTTACTGACAAAGATTTATAAACCATGTTCATTCAGTCGCAGGACTGTTGAAAAAAACATATTTAGGGGGCTTTACAGAAATGAAAAAAGCAAAATTATTTGGCCTAGGTACCGTAGCAATGGCAGCGTTGCTGACTCTAGGAGCTTGCGGCGGCGGTAATGGCGGCGGTTCAACTGATTCTTCAGGCGGAGCGGCCAAAGACGATGCAAAACACAGTGTAGCAATCGTAACAGACATTGGTGGGGTGGACGACCGTTCATTTAACCAAAGTGCTTGGGAAGGTCTTCAAGCATGGGGTAAAGAACACGATATCAAAAAAGGTACTGGCGGATATAACTATATCCAATCAAACGATGCTTCTGAATATGAACAAAATATTTCACAAGCTGTTACTAACGGTTTCAAAACAGTTTTCGGGATTGGTTACTTACTAGCTGACCCAATCTCAGCAGCAGCAGATCAAAACCCAGATACAAACTTCGTTATCATTGACTCAGTGATTGAAGACAAAGATAACGTTGCTTCGGCAACATTTAAAGACCAAGAAGCAGCTTACCTAGCAGGTGTAGCAGCAGCTGAAACAACAAAATCAAATAAATTAGGTTTTGTTGGTGGTGAAGAAGGTGCCGTAATTGACCGCTTTGAAGCTGGTTTCGTTCAAGGGGTAAAAGATACTGCTAAAAAATTAGACAAAGACATTTCTGTAGACGTACAATATGCGGCTTCATTTGGTGATCCTTCTAAAGGGAAAGCTTTGGCAGCGAACATGTACAATGCTGGCGTAGACATCATTTATCATGCTTCAGGCGGTACTGGTCAAGGGGTCTTCTCAGAAGCGAAAGCACGTAACGAAAAAGCTGACGAAGCTGACAAAGTTTGGGTTATCGGTGTCGATAGCGACCAACAAAACGATGGCAAATACAAATCTAAAGACGGTAAAGAAAGCAACTTCTGTTTGACTTCAACACTTAAAGGCGTTGGCGCAGCGGTTCAATCAATCTCTACGGATGCATTGAATGACAAATTCCCTGGCGGCAAACACTTATCATTTGGTTTGAAAGACGGCGGTGTTGATTTAACAGACGGCTATCTTTCAGACGATGCGAAAGCAGCTGTTAAAGAAGCAAAAGAAAAGGTTTCTGCTGGCGACATCAAAGTTCCAGAAACTCCTGAGAAATAATTATTCAGGTGACCATAGTCTCCAACGCGTGAGGCTATGGTCCTCTTTTAAAAAAAGTTTTCTTCTTTTAGACAAGTCACAGCCAGTGCTTGATTTGTCTAAGGGAAGAACGCCCTTAGCGTTGCAATGTTTTGTCAGGTTTTAAAAAGCGATAGGATGTGAAAAGAAAGTGACAGAAGAACAAAATGTCATTGAGATGCGCAATATCACCAAGCAATTTGGTACGTTTAAAGCGAATGACAACATCAATCTTCAGATTCGAAAGGGCGAGATTCACGCGCTTCTAGGTGAAAATGGCGCTGGAAAATCAACATTGATGAATGTCTTGTCTGGGCTATTACAGCCAACTTCTGGTGAGATTCTAATGGATGGTCAACCCGTCGATATCTCAAGCCCAACGAAAGCCAATCAATTAGGGATCGGAATGGTCCATCAGCATTTCATGTTAGTTGATGCCTTTACCGTCACAGAGAACATTATTTTAGGCAGCGAGCCGAAGAAAAACGGCATGCTGGACAAAAAGAAAGCTAAAGCTGAGATCGTGCGTTTATCTGAAGAATACGGGTTAAAAGTTGATCCAGATGCTTATATCCGCGACATTTCAGTGGGTATGCAGCAGCGGGTCGAAATTTTGAAAACCTTGTATCGTGGTGCGAATGTTCTGATTTTTGATGAACCAACGGCTGTATTGACACCGCAAGAAATTGATGAGCTGATTACGATTATGGAAGGCCTAATTAATGAGGGCAAATCGATTATTCTGATTACTCATAAGCTAGATGAAATCAAAAAAGTCGCGGATCGTTGTTCCGTTATTCGTCGAGGACAATACATAGGAACGGTCGACGTCAAAGATGTCAGCTCGCAGCAATTAGCGGATATGATGGTGGGACGTTCTGTTTCATTCAAAACAGATAAGGTACCAGCAACGCCGGGCGAAGTCGTTCTTTCAATTAAGAACCTTGTTGTAAAAGAAAGTCGCGGCTTAGAGGCAGTGAAGAATCTTTCATTGGATGTCCATCGCGGGGAAGTTGTCGGAATTGCCGGAATTGATGGCAATGGACAAACCGAGCTGATTCAAGCTCTTACTGGTTTACGTAAAGTCGAAAGCGGAACAGTCACAATTAGCGGAAAAGATGTAACAGGCAAAGCGCCGCGTCATATTACTGAAACAGGCGTCGGACACGTGCCGGAAGACCGTCATAAATATGGTTTGATTTTGCCGTTGCCATTATCGGAGAACATCGCGCTGCAATCATACTACCATGAACCATTTAGTAAAACGGGTATTTTGAACTACGGTGAGATTGATCGTTACGCGAAGCGCTTGATTGAAGAATACGATGTACGGACAACCAGTGAAAAAGCACCAGCGGCTTCACTATCAGGCGGGAATCAGCAAAAAGCGATTATCGCACGAGAAGTCGATCGTGATCCAGATCTGCTGATTGTATCACAGCCAACTCGTGGACTGGACGTTGGGGCGATCGAATATATCCACAAGCGTTTGGTTGAACAGCGCGACAAGCAAAAAGGCGTGCTATTAGTAAGCTTTGAGCTGGATGAAATTTTAAATGTCTCTGACCGTATCGCGGTTATTCATGCAGGGGAGATCGTTGGTATCGTAGATCCGAAAGAAACTTCTGAAAACGAGCTTGGGCTATTGATGGCCGGCTATAGTTTAGAAGAAGCGCGAGCAGAATTAGCAAAGGCTGGTGAGACAAATGAATGATCGCTCAGAAAGAATTAGAAATATTTTAGTACCGATTATTTCAGTTATTTTAGGATTTGTTCTTGGTGCTGTTTTGATGTTAGTATTTGGGTTTAACCCAATCGAAGGTTATAATGCAATGTTTAGCTCCGCGTTCCAAAGCAAAATGTCTATCGGAGAAATTTTGGTTGGCGCGGGACCGTTAATCTTTACTGCGCTGGGGTTCTCAGTAGCCAATTCAGCTGGATTCTTTAACGTCGGGCTGTCTGGGCAAGCGCTCTGCGGCTGGGTCGCAAGTATCTGGGTCGCATTAAGCATGCCGGATTCACCGAAATTCGTTGTTTTGCCATTAGCGATCATAGCTGGTGCTTTAGCCGGAGCTGCGGCTGCAGCGATTCCTGGATTATTGCGTGCATTCTTTGGAACCAGTGAAGTTATCGTAACCATTATGATGAACTATGTGATTTTGTATGTAGCGAATCATATCGTTAATCATGTAATGTCACCAGATATCATTTCAAACAAGGGTGTAACTAAAGGTGTCGGCTTGAATGCATCATTACGCGAACCTTGGTTAACAAACTTATTTGGCGGTTCGCGGGTCAACATGGGTATTATTTTAGCGTTAGTCTTCTTAGTGCTTGTGTGGTTCTTAATGAAGCGAACAACGCTAGGGTTTGAAATTCGTTCCGTTGGTTTGAATCCTTTTGCCTCTGAATATGCAGGGATGAGTAGTAAACGCACGATCGTGATCTCCATGATCATTTCAGGTACCTTAGCTGGCCTTGGTGGTGTCGTTTATGGACTAGGAACATTTATGAATTACTTTGTTCAAGGAACATCAGTCAGCATAGGGTTTGATGGAATGGCGGTTTCACTGTTAGGAAACGGAAGCTCAGTGGGAATTTTACTCTCCGCACTGCTGTTCAGTATCTTGAAGCTCGGCGGACAAGGGATGCAGTTTTCAGGTATTCCAAGTGAATTAGCCAATAGTGTAATTCCGTTGATCATCTTCTTCGTAGCCATCAACTACATCGTACGTGTTGGTCTAGCAAAAGTCATGGGCGGTAAAAAAGAAGTTGCTACTGTCCAAGAAATAGAAAGTGCTCCGAACGAAGAATCTGAAAAAGGGGGCAAAGTCTGATGAATATGGATTTAGTAGCTTCAATTATTGCTCAGACACTTGTGTATTCAGCACCGTTGATTTTAACGGCTTTAGGTGGCGTCTTTTCTGAACGCAGTGGGATCGTTAACGTTGGTTTGGAAGGAATCATGGTTGCCGGGGCATTTAGTTCAGTGGTCTTTAACTTAGCTTTTGCCGATCAGTTTGGTGCAATGACTCCTTGGTTGGGTGTTTTAGTCGGTGGTTTAGCAGGGATGGCATTCTCCTTACTGCATGCTGTTGCGACAGTTAGCTTCCGTGCGGACCACATCATCAGTGGTACAGTAATGAACTTATTAGCACCGCCATTAGCGATTTTCTTGATCAAAGTGATTTATGGAAAAGGTCAAACAGACACGATCCAACAGCAATTTGGTTATTTTGATTTTCCAGGATTAAGTAAGATTCCTGTACTTGGTGATCTGTTCTTTAAAAATACAAGTTTGCCAGCATACTTTGCAATTTTGATTGCGGTACTTTCTTGGTTTGTGATCTTTAAAACGCGTTTTGGTTTGCGATTACGTTCTGTCGGTGAAAATCCGCAGGCAGCTGATACTTTAGGAATCAATGTTTACGCATTACGTTACTCAGGTGTGTTGATTTCTGGTTTCCTTGGCGGAATGGGCGGAGCAGTCTTTGCACAATCCATCGCTGGACGCTTTGCACAAACAACCATCGCAGGTCAAGGGTTCATTTCACTAGCAGCGATGATCTTTGGTAAATGGAATCCATTAGGTGCGATGGGAGCTGCGATCTTCTTCGGATTCGCGCAAAACTTGAGTATCGCAGGATCAAATTTACCGATCATTTCACAAATTCCAGATGTGTATCTACAATCGGCACCATACGTCTTAACCATTGTGGTATTGGTCATTTTCTTAGGAAAAGCAGCAGCACCAAAAGCAGACGGTGTCAATTACATCAAATCAAAATAATTCTTTCGTTTTCAAAGGGTGGGGCTATGGGACAATGTTCTTAGTCGCGCCCTTTTTGCCAGTCCAACTTTCGCAGTTGCTCAAGGTCGGACTGGCAAAAATAAAATCTTAAAAGCAGGCATAAATACGCGAGGTTTAGTTGGATGGTAAGCGTGATGAGGATCAAACTAACTTTTTCGCTTTTTGAAAAAGTTAATACCATAATGCGAATTAGCTGCGAATCAATTGCCCAAGCGCATTATAATAGCGGAATCGTATGCGTACGAAGATGAAATCACTTTTCGCGGTTTTCGAAAAATGAATTCCGCTAAACTGAGCTAGTTGCCAGTCCAACTTTCGCAGTTGCTCAAGGTTGTACTGGCAAAAAAGTTAATCCTTTAAATCGAATTAGCTGGGTGTTTCATAATTTAGCAAGGCGTAGCTTTTATTTTACGGAACACTAAGAACCCAATATACTGGAGCTGTGACAATTAGTTTAACAGCACAAAGGTTTTGTTAAATATATAAGTGGGATTCGTCTTACTTATTTTGATATAAATAAATAGAAAGAGGGAATAGAAATGTTTAAGCGCATTCACTTAGTCGTAATGGATTCAGTTGGTATTGGAGAAGCACCGGATGCTGAAAAATTTGGAGATGTCGGTTCAGATACTTTAGGTCATATTGCAGAAGAGGCTGGATTGAACATTCCGCATTTGGAACAGCTTGGTCTTGGAACGATTCGTCCACTGAAAGGTGTGAAGGATGTTTCGGAGCATGATGGCTATGCGACAAAACTAGAAGAAATTTCTGTCGGTAAGGACACAATGACAGGTCATTGGGAAATTGCTGGATTGAATATCCAAACACCTTTCCGCGTTTTTCCAGAAGGATTCCCACAAGAATTGCTTGATCAAATCTCTGAGTTTTCTGGTCGTGGAATTATCATGGGTGCCAACAAGCCTTATAGCGGAACTGAAGTTATCAAGGACTTTGGCGAAGAGCAAATGAAGACTGGCGATTTGATTATCTACACATCTGCTGACCCTGTATTACAGATTGCAGCACATGAAGAAATCATTCCGTTAGAAGAATTGTACAAAATTTGTCAATATGTTCGTGATATTACGAAGGACGATCCTTACATGATTGGTCGGATTATCGCACGTCCGTATGTTGGTGAACCAGGTAACTTCACACGTACTAGCAACCGTCACGACTATGCCCTTGATCCATTTGGTAAAACTGTTTTAGATTCATTGAAAGACAATGGTAAAGATGTGATTGCGGTTGGTAAAATCAACGATATCTTTAATGGCCAAGGAATTACGGATGCTGTTCGCACAAAGAGCAACATGGATGGCGTTGACAAGTTGTTAGAGGTAATGAAAAAGGATTTTACTGGCTTGAGTTTTACGAATCTCGTTGATTTCGATGCGTTGTTTGGTCATCGTCGGGATGTTGTCGGCTATGCTCATGCGATTGAAGAATTTGATTTACGAATTCCAGAAATTTTAGACGCGATGCAAGACGACGATCTATTAATGATCACTGCTGACCACGGGAACGATCCAACATTTACTGGTACAGATCATACTCGTGAATATGTACCCTTATTGGTTTACAGCAAGAAAATGGCGGCACAAGGGAAATTACCGCAAGGCTACTATTCAGATATCGCTGCAACGATTGCTGAAAACTTTGATGTGCCAGCGACAGAAAATGGCGAAAGCTTCTTAAAATTATTGAAATAAAAAATATTCTATATAAGGAGACGTTTATGACAGACTTACAAGATAAAATTCAACAAACTGCAAGCTATATTCAAGACAAAGGAGTAGCCGATGTGGCTTTTGGACTGATTCTCGGTTCAGGGTTAGGCGAATTAGCTGAAGAAATCGAAAATCCTGTAGTAATTCCGTACAACGAAATTCCACATTTCCCTGTTTCAACAGTGGTTGGTCACGCGGGACAATTAGTCTATGGAAAATTGTCAGGAAAAAATGTATTAGCGATGCAAGGTCGCTTCCATTACTATGAAGGAAACCCAATGGATACAGTGACTTATCCTGTTCGCGTCATGGCAGCATTAGGTATTCATTCAGTAGTGGTGACAAATGCTGCGGGCGGTGTGAACGAAGGCTTCCAACCAGGGAATTTAATGCTGATCACCGACCACATCAACTTTATGGGAACCAATCCGTTGATCGGGCCAAATGATGAAAACATGGGTCCACGCTTTCCAGATATGAGCGCAGCTTATACGAAAGAATACCAAGAAAAAGCGCGTGAAGTAGCAAATAAATTGGCTATCGATTTGCAAGAAGGAGTCTACATAGGCTTCACTGGACCAACTTATGAAACGCCAGCGGAAATTCGGATGGCTCGTACAATGGGCGCGGATGCTGTTGGAATGTCAACCGTACCGGAAGTCATCGTGGCGGCTCACAGTGGACTGAAGGTTCTAGGAATTTCTTGTATTACCAACTTAGCGGCGGGCATGCAGGCGAATTTAAACCACGCTGAGGTTGTGGAAACGACGGAACGTGTCAAAGAAGACTTCAAGAAATTAATCAAAGAAATCTTAGTGGTGTTATAATCGTATAGAAGTAAGTATATTATTGGGAGGAATACAATGAGCGTTCATATTGAAGCGAAACAAGGGGAGATCGCAGATAAAATTTTACTGCCGGGAGATCCGTTACGTGCGAAATTTATCGCGGAAAATTTTTTAGAAGATGCGAAATGCTATAACAATGTACGAGGCATGTTAGGCTACACAGGAACTTATAAGGGTGAACGTGTGTCTGTACAAGGTACTGGGATGGGCATGCCTTCTGCTGGTATTTACGCACAAGAACTGATCCAATCTTATGGCGTGAAAAAATTGATTCGTGTGGGAACCTGCGGTGCGTTGTCTAAAGATGTTCACGTGCGTGATTTGATCATTGCTCAAGGAGCGGTGACAAGTTCTTCAATGGTGAAAAAACATTTTCCAGATTTCCACTTTGCACCGATTGCTGATTTTGATCTGATGATGAAATCTTATAAAGTGGCGATGGAAAAAGGCTTTACTACTCATGTTGGGAATGTATTGTCAGAAGATACCTTCTACAAAGATGATTTAGCACCAACCTTCAAATTAGCGGAATATGGTGTCTTAGGTGTTGAGATGGAAGCTGCAATCTTGTATTACTTAGGCGCGAAATTCCATGTTCAAGCATTAGGGATCATGACGGTCAGCGACCACATGGTGACGGGTGAAGAAACAACTTCAGAGGAACGTCAAAATACCTTTAAAGATATGATGTATGTAGGGTTGGAAACGTTGATTGCAAAATAAGATCTTAATCGCTCTTCATTCGTGAAGGGCGGTTTTTCGTGTATTTTAAGAATACTAGGTATAATAGAAGAAATGCTTAGTAGGAGGGCAATATGAAAGTAGTTGTACGCAAACGCACAGTCGGTAATATTCCTTTGCTTGAAGTTGTTGCAGAGGATAAAATTTACGAACCTTTACCGCTGGTCATCTATTATCATGGTTGGCAAACGGCAAAAGAATTAGTGCTGACTCAAGGTCGAAAATTAGCAGCGAAGAACTTCCGTGTACTATTGCCGGATGCCGCGAATCATGGTGAACGTAAGACGAAAACTTCGGAGATTCCTTCCCTGACTTTTTGGGATAGCATCCAAACAAATTTGTATGAGTTTGGTTTTTTGGTGGATTATTTTGAAAACCTTGGATTGGTCATGGGGAAAATCGGAGTTGGCGGAATTTCGATGGGCGGAATTACCACCTGCATGCTATTAACTCAGCATCCAGAAATCAATGTAGCCGCTTGTGTAATGGGTTCGCCGGCACCAATCAAGTATCGCGAACGAATCGCTATGCATGCTGGCGAATTAGGATTCTATTTACCGAAGGATTATCGGCAACTGACTTCGTGGTTAGAAGCATATGATTTATCCTTAGCTCCGGAAAAAGTTGCGGGGCGTCCTTTATTCTTTTGGCATGGAACAGAAGATGAAAAGGTACCTTATCAGCATACTGCTGATTTTATTAAGGCGAAGCCGCAAGCCAATATTACTTTTGTTAGTGCAGAGGAACGGCACTTTGTTCAGATTGCTACGATGGATCAGATTACAGAATTTTTTGCGGATAACTTAGGTATATCTGAGCGAACTTAGTTCCATTCTGGAAAACTTTGGTTTATGCTTATTGCATAGAAGTGAACAGTAGGAGGAAAGTTAAATGGAGAATTTTGATTTTCATGTAACGACGGATATTCGTTTTGGTAAAGATCGCTTGGCCGAATTGCCGGAAGTATTAAATCAATACGGCAAAAAGGTCTTGATTGTGTATGGTGGAGGCAGTATCAAAAAGATCGGTTTATACGATAAAGTGATGGAGCAGTTGAAGGCGAACGGCAACGAAGTCTTTGAATTAGCCGGTGTTGAACCAAACCCACGAGTAGAAACAGTACGTCGTGGCGCAGAGATTTGTCGTAAAGAAAATGTTGACGTGATTTTAGCAGTCGGTGGCGGTTCAACGATCGACTGTGCGAAGGTCGTCGCGGCGGCGACTAAATTTGAAGGAGATGCTTGGGATTTAGTCTTGCAGCGTCGAAAATATCAAGGTGGCGCATTACCATTAGTGACGATTTTGACATTAGCTGCAACTGGTAGTGAAATGAACAACGGTGCAGTAATCTCAAATCTTGCCACTCATCAAAAATTAGGCACTGGAAGCAAATCAATGCTTCCAAAGGTTTCTTTCTTAGATCCACAGAATACTTTTAGCGTAAACAAGTATCAAACAGCGGCAGGCTCGGCTGATATCATGAGTCACTTGATCGAAAATTATTTCAAACGGACAGAAGGAACCGATGTTCAAGATTCGGTTTCTGAAGGCTTGATGCGTTCAGTGATCAAAAATTGTCCGATTGCGTTGAAGTATCCTGATGATTACGATGCACGGGCGAACCTGATGTGGGCAAGTACTTTAGCCTTGAACGGCTTAACTGGCAGCGGCAAACCCGGCGCATGGTCTTGTCATCCAATGGAACATGAATTGAGTGCCTTTTATGATATTACTCATGGTGTTGGTCTAGCAATCTTAACACCACGTTGGATGGAACATGCTCTGAATGATGAAACAGTCGATAAATTTGCCAGCTTTGCATGGAATGTCTGGAACGTTGAAGAAAAAGTTCCAATGTTGGCGGCTCGTATCGGAATTCAAAAGTTATATGATTACTTCAAGGCCTGCGGTATTCCGATGACCTTGCCAGAAGTTGGCATCAATGAGGAGAAATTCGATGAAATGGCGAAACAAGCGGTAGCTCATAGCACGATTAAGTCCGATGCGTTTGTGCCATTGGACGAAGCAGCGGTGAAGGAAATCTTTACAGCTTGCTTAACAGAAAGCAGTTTTGAATAATTCCATTAGACTGAAAAACGGCGACTCATGACGAGTCGCCGTTTTTGTTTGGCATGATAAAGTGTAAAATTCGAGCAAGTGTTTTTCGCAGAATTTCTGTAACTTTAGGGTGAGACAGTAAATAAGTAATAAAGCCGCTGCCAGCAACTAAGAGAATTAAATGAAGCAGAGGATTTTTTTCAAATTGTGTAAATTCTACTAATGGCGCCACTAGATAAACATGAAGCAGGTAGATAGCCAAGGTTCGTTGTCCCCATGCTGTGAAAAAATGAGGTTTATTATTAACGAGGGCCAAAAAGACGAAAATAAAGGCAAAGCCAATTCCGTATAAAAAGACGATCGTCAGTAAATTTTGCAGCAAAGGAACGGGAAAGAACGCATATGCACGATCTCGCCATAAAAGCTCCGGCGGCAAATTATTCTTGGTCCAAAGATAAGCGTTAATAATCCCAAAAATAATAATTCCAAAACTGATTACTCTTCGAAAAGGAATCTTGCGGATTCGAACGACGTGTTCGGGAGTCGTATAATACCCCGCTAAAAAATAAGGCAGAAAGCCTAAGGTTCGTGCCATTGCCATATAGGTCCCAAATTCGGTCAGAAAACCGGAGAAAATTCCGATAATAAAACTTAAAATTAAGATTCTCCGTACTTTTACGAGGTCAGGTAGCAATAAACGCCAGATAAACATACAATATAAATACCAAAGGGTCCAGCCCGGACTTAAGATCATGAACTGATCAATCTTGCCGATGGCCAGCATGATCAGAGTCAAAATTAAATTTAATAGCAGATAAGGGACAAGGAAGGTTTCCACAGCTGTGGAGCGACCTTTTTTAAGATTTTTTGAGAAATAACCGGAAATAAAGATAAAAACCGGCATATGGAAAAGGTAGATGAAGACGTAGAGAAACTCACCGACCTTGTTATCTAAACGAAAATATTCCAACGCGTGTCCTAAGACCACGAGCAAAATCAGGATGCCGCGAATATTATCGTAAAGGTATTCACGATTTTGTTTTGTGATTGTGGACACCTCCTTCAGATTCCGTTATGCTTAAGAAGCAGACTGCGATAGTCCACCGTGTCTATTGTAGCATGAAACGTCGAGTTCTATGCGATTATGTGGGAATTATTTGGAGGATAAAGCGATGCGCTATTCAGCAAAATTAGTAAAGAATGTTTTTAAAGTTATCAATATGAAAAAGCTTGTGGGAGCAACAATGGTAGATCCGCCAAAACGTCGGCGTCTAATTAGCCGTCAACTTTCGCAAACAGATATCCCGCAAAAAATCGCTGAAATCGATGGACATCAATTAATCACGTTATTTCCAGGTCATCCTACGAGACGTCACGTGTTTTATTTGCATGGCGGAGGCTATGCGCTAGAAGCATCGCCATTTCATAAAGAAATTCAAGAGCGTTTTGTGAAACGCTATAATTTAAAAGTAAGCTATTTCGATTATCCCTTAGCACCTGAGAATACGGCAGAAAAGACAGTACCGCTAACGGAGATGGCCTTTCGTCAGTTGGCGTACTTATATCCAGATGACTGCTTTTTCCTATTTGGTGATTCTGCTGGCGGCGGATTAGCGATGAGTCTGGCACAGCACCTACGGAATATCGATCTGCCGAAGCGGCCAAAGAAAATCGCCTTAGCCTCACCATGGTTAGATGCGTCATTGAGTGACCCGCGTTCTCAGGAATTGCAGAAAAAGGATGTTTTATTAGAAAAGGACTTGTTGGCGGAAGCTGGCGAAAATTATGCAGGGGAATTACCGTTGACCGATCCGATGGTTTCGCCGATTTATGGTAATTTTGATCAGCTTGGGGAACTTCTGGTCGTTGCTGGCACTGATGAAATTTTATATCCTGACGTACTGCGGCTGCAGGATCGCATTAAACGCAGTCAAGGAACCACGATGCGTCTAGAGGTTGTGGAAGGAATGATGCATGATTTTGTCGTTTATCCATTAAAAGAATCACTCCCATATGTTGATCAAATTGGTGAATTTTATCAATAATGAGCTAGAAAACAACTTAACCAGATAAAGGAGGGGAAGGATGGCACAAAAAACAAAACAGCGCGCTCCTTGGCAGCAGAAAGTTATTCAAATGGCGCCAGCCATTGGCCTAGCTGCCTTTATTATTATATTGATCTACATTAGACATTCTGGAATTTTTAGTTCTGTCGCTGATTTGCAGCATTTTATCAAGAATTTTGGTAACTTTGCTATTGCAGCCTTTATCGTTGTGCAGGCCATCCAGCCGATTGTTCCTTTCTTACCTGGCGGGTTCGCTACGATTGTTGGAATGCTGATGTTTGGTAATATTCCAGGAGTTTTGTATAGTTATATAGGATTGGTAATTGGAGAAGTCGGATTGTTTCTATTGGTTCGGCGTTTTGGTTCAAAATTTGCTCGGCTTGTCCTGTCTGAGAAAAATTTTGATAAATTTGAGACGACGTTGCAAGACCATACTCAGGACATCAAAAAGCTCTTGATTGTTTGTTTTATCTTTCCATTTTTGCCAGATGATCTAACCTGTCTGGTTGCGGGAATGACGGATCTCTCTTTTCGGGAGTATCTGAAGATCGTATTGATTTTTAAAATCTGGTCGGTGGCTTCCTACGGCTATTTCTGTTTATTCGTCTTAAATAAAACATTCGCTGGTCTTTAAAATTAGAATCGAAACAAGCAAGGGACTGATTTTATCGAATCAGTTCCTTCATTATTGCTTTAAAATGAATAGGAGAGAAAATGAAATGATTCGTTACGGTATTTTAAGTACAGCTCAAGTTGTTCCACGTTTTGTGGCAGGAGTGAAGGAAAGTCAAGGTGGTACAGTAACGGCAATTGCGTCTCGTGAAATCAAAAAGGGCAAGAAAATGGCTCAAGAGTTAGACATTCCACAAGCTTACGGCAGTTACGAGGAGCTTTGTCAAAGTGAAGATGTGGATATTGTTTACGTGGCGGTCTACAACAAGGGGCACTATGACGCCGCAAAATTAGCATTGTTGAATAATAAACATGTTCTATTAGAAAAGCCTTTTACTATGACGCTGGCTCAGGCGGAGGAATTATTTGCGCTGGCAAAAGAACGCAATTTATTTTTAATGGAGGCGCAAAAGGCGCTATTCCTGCCAATCACCAAACAAATTCAGCAGGTGATTCAAAAAGGAAAAATCGGAACGCTTCGCTGGTTAGATTCAGTAACAGCCTATCCCAACATTGATCATATTTCGTGGTTCCGTGATTTGAGTGCGGGCGGGGGTGTTTTTCGAGGTGCTGGAACGTATCCGTTAGAATACATGCAGCATTTATTAGGGGCTTCCCCTGAGGAATTCAAAGGAACGCTGACTTTTCCAGAAGGACAATCTGACGCGCAAGCGCAGGTGACCTTGAATTTTCCAAACGGTGTGATTGGTACGATCTTTTTGACTGTCGATCTAGATCTATCAAAGCGAATGATTATTTACGGAGAAAAGGGAAAAATCATTATTCCTGATTTTTGGAAAACAGATACAGCTGAAATTCATTATAATGATGGGCAAAAAGAAACCCTTCACAGTAATCAACACAGTGAATTTGTTTTTGAAGTCGATCATGTGAATGCTTGTCTGGAGCAAGGATTACTGGAAAGTCCAATTGTCACCAAAGAATTGACCTTGAAAACTGTGACGATTACGGAAGCAATTTATAAGAACTATCAAAAATGATTGTCAAAGACTAAGCGGATGTGCTATAGTTTGTCTCATGCGACGAGTCGAGTGGATCTGAAAGATGGATCCTTCGATACCAGAGGCACACGACGCAAGTCACCTGTCGGATTTCAGGGTGTCGGAAAGAAGCTTAGTGGACGAAGAACCTTTCTATCAATTATTTGGTACTGGGAGAACCCCTCTTAGAATTTTATTCTAAGAGGGGTTTTTTGCGAGTTCCGCTTTTCGCAGTTTAATAAGAAAAGAGCATTGATCTCAGATTTTGAACAAGTAAATAGTAGTGGTGTTTAGCGGAATCGTATGCGTGGCGAGAATAAAACTCATTTTCCTGGTTTTTAGGAAAATGAATACATTATGACTGAGCTAGTTGTCAGTTATGCTTTTTGCAGTTTGTTAATTGATGAGATGTATTATGGTTTCTAGTATGAATAGTAGACAAGCTGTTTAGCATAATGATATGCGAAACGAGAATAGATTCATTTTACCGGTTTTTGGGAAAATGATTTCCTATAGAAAGATAAACTAAATTAACGATGAAAGAATCCCTTGACCTTTACGTTACGTCAAGGTGTAAGATGTTCTTGTCAGGAGGTACAAAATGAACTATACAGTGAAACAAATGGCGGAAATTTCAGGTGTCAGTGCACGGACGCTGCGATTTTATGATGAGCGCTCATTATTAAAGCCAGCTTTTTTAAGTGAGGCAGGCTATAGGATGTATACCGAAAAAGAAATTGATCGGCTGCAACAGATTCTTTTGTACCGCTCAATGGGGATTCCATTGAAAACAATTAAGGAATTAGTGGACCGACCTGACGAAAAAGTCGCGGATACGTTGATTCAGCAAAAAATCCAATTGGAGCAAAAGCGCCAAGAACTTGATCAGCTGCTGGAAACAATCGATAAGACCTTGCGTTACTATAAGGGAGAAATAATTATGACGAATAAAGAAAAATTTGAAGCCTTCAAACAAGAAAAGCTCACAGAAAATGAAGCAAAATACGGACAAGAAATCCGTGAAAAATATGGAGAAGAAACGGTCGAGGCCTCGAATCAAAAATGGCAAAATATGAGTGAGGACGATTATCAAAAAATGCAGGCAACAGAAGCTGCGTTAACTGAGAAATTGAGTAACTATTTGACAGAAGAGACACCGTCTTTGGCTAAAGAAATTTATCAGTTGCATAAAGAGTGGCTGAGCTTCAGCTGGAAAGCCTACTCCGGTGAAGCTCATAAGGGATTGGCTGAGATGTATTTAGCTGACGAACGTTTCACTCAATATTATGACGAAAAAAGCGGGGCAGGAGCAACAGAAGCGTTGGTGCAAATCATCCAGACATATGCGTAAAAAAATCGAGCTGCGGCTCGATTTTTTTATTGTTTTCAATGTACCTATCCTGTATCCGACCAGTTAAGAGGCAAAACGTTTTCGATTTGTTTTATAAGGGTGTTCTATTAAATAAAAAAATCAATAGATCTATCGCTTTTTGTCTTTTTTAAATAACTAAAATATTTTTAGATAAAATAAAGTACATTGGTTAGTGCAGCACTCTTTTATAAATTATTTTCAATTTTCTTAATGTGACAACTGTTAATTCAGAATTGCTTAAAAGCACTATTGATAGCAAAAAATGAGTAACCAAGCCGTTTATTCATGTTTGTGTCAGTTTAATAATAAATATTCGACTTTATATGTCTAATATACTTAATCGATAATCAACTAAATGAATGTTATAAATTTTAATGAAAACTAAAGTAAAGTGATTTAATAACCGTTTGTTGATGACTGCTGCAAAAAATACGGGCTAAAGCTTCATGTTTTTTACAGTTATAAATAACTTAAATACAATTATTTTGTAATTTGCGGAACTTTTTTTTGTCTTATAAAATAATGGCGAAGGGATAGCTTGGGATAAAGGGGGTAAGGGTATGCATGGGAGAAAAAAGAGGATTCTTATTTTAATTGGGGGAATCTTTTTAAGTTTGATAGGTTTAATGGGTGCAAGCTCACGAACAATTGCGGAAAACGACGCGAGTGTATTGATTGAAGAGTCATTTTTGAAGGTTTCCTACAAAACAGAACGGACAGATAAGGAAAATCTCTTTCATATTAAGTTAAGCCGCGAGGGGAAAAGTGAACAACAGCAAAATCGCTTAAAACTAAAAATAGTGACGGAAAAAGAAAAAGTCATTGATTACCCTGTAGTCGACGGAATGGAAGAAAAAGAGGGATGGCTGATTGAAAAAGATTTTACACATTCACAAGAGCGTGAACTCACAATCGCGGTCCCTAAGAAACAGGAAAAGCTTCAAATGTATCTCGAATTAAATGAACAAAATACAGAAAAAAATCAGAAGGAACAAGCAGGAGCCGAAGCTGATACTGATATATTGGAATTAAGTGGCCCTCTCTGGTTAAAAGTAGAACAAGAAGCTACGAAAAAAGCTCAAAAAAAATCAGTAACTGAAGACAGCGAGGGGAATCAAACTACTGAAGCTGAAGGTAGTTTTTCACTTTATTCGGAACAAAATAGTTTTTCAAAAGCCATTGATTTACCAGCGTTGACAAACGCTAGAAACTTGGCTCGGACCAATTCATATACCAATAAAGAACCAAGCTATAAGACAGACAATGGAAAATATCCACAATATTCTTGGCAGCCAACCGGTCAGACGAATGTGATCAATCATCAAGGCGGAAAGGATAATACAGCTGCTAATGTTTGGGATGGACTTCAAAGTTGGAACACGTCTACAGATAATTATACAAATTCTTATATTTATTACGGCGTTGGCGGAAAAGAGAAAGGGGATATTGCACTAAGGAAATATGCGACTGAAACAACCAAGAAGGATGAGTTTAACGTAAAGTTGAATGTCCGAGGAGACTCGCTTACCAGACCTGGTGTTGATGTGATGTTTGTATTGGATAACTCTGCATCAATGACCTTCACTCAACCGGAATACAAAATTGGTGGAAGACTGCGAAAAGATGTTTCAGTAGATTCTTTGAGTCATTTAATTACTCAGTTTAAAAACAATGTTCCTAACAATGGGTATCTAAGGATCGGCAGTGTTGTATTTGGCACGAATGTGATCAGTACATCTAATTTGTCATCACGGTACAGTGATTGGGATCAGTTAGTGACAAATTATCGCAATGCTAGTACGCAAAACCACCAGACCTATACGCAAGGTGGATTGATCGAAGCACAAAAAAGACTGTTAGCAGATAATAATGGACGAAGAAAGTTTCTCTTTCTTTTAACTGATGGAGCCCCAAATAGAAGCAAGGACCCGTTAGCAGGCAAAAGGGATACGGCAATTTTTCCTTCCAAAGTAAGAATTACTCAGTATAAACCACTGTCTTCAGGACAAACGGATGGAAATGCAGGAGTGACACTCGGTTCGAATGGAGCGACCTCACTTTATGTGCTGTACAATGGGCTGGAGCCTCCTGCTGTGGATAGAAGGTTTAGAATTACTAATATTGAAGATCCTGGAAATGTTAACAATAGACTCCTAATCGAATCTCATTTAGATATGGCAAATTCTCAAGCGGCAGATTTAAGAGACAAAGGGATTGAAATTCAAGCGATCGCCATGGGAGCCTATGGTGGGGCTGGAGAATTCCATAGCGCGGAAGTACTAGTAAAGGGTCTTTACAAAATGACTACTCAAAGGGCTAATACTACTGGTAATTCAGAAAAAGATTACTATTTCTACCAAGCACAAAATCTAACTGATTTTGAAAAATCCTTCCGGGAATGGTTTGAATCGACGCTTATGACTGTTGAACAAGGTGTGATTGAAGATCCGTTGGGAGATATGGTGGAATTAGTAGGAACGCCTGTTGTATCGGATATTTCATTAAGAAATAGATTAGGCACAAAAGCGATTGATGCAGACAAAATGGCAAGGGTTGACAGTTCTGACCCAAGGAAGATAAAAGTAACAAATATCAATCTTTATGGGAATCAGGAAATTGAAATAAACTACAAAATCCGCTTGAAAACGGAGGCATCAAGCTTTACTTCCGGAAGTTGGTACCCAGCCAATGGGAAAACCGTATTACACTCTATGCCCAATCGTACAGAGGACAAATTAGATTTTGGTGTTCCATCTGTTCGAGCGTTCAATGAAGATTTTGTTATTCCAGTAAAAAAAGTTTGGTCAGATGATGAAAATAATCGTTGGAAAATGCGTCGAGAGATAACGGCTGTTTTACAAAGAAAAGACGGAGCTCAATGGGTCAATTTACACGAAGTCCATTTGAACGAAGAAAATAGTTGGGCAGCTCGCTTCCCAGCAGTTTCTGGAAATCCTATTATCGAGTATCGAATTATTGAAAGAATAGGAGATAAGAATAGAGTACCGAGTTATGCCAATCCAACTTACAGTCAGGAGAGTTTTACGTCTAGTAATCTAGACCCAGCAGGAATAACTATCACGAATCGATTGCTGACTACTGATTTTTCATTTAAGAAAGTAATGAAAAATGGGCAACCTTTTACTAGTGCAGATGACAAACGACCGAGATTTACTTTGACAGAAACGTTAACAGGTATAGTAGTTGCAAGTGATGTTATCCCAGATAATGGAGGGGTCGTTAATTTTACTAATCTTCCTGCGGGTCTCTATCAAGTAAGTGAAACATTTGTTCCAGAGGGATTCAAAAAGTGTGATGATTTCACATTTACAGTGGCAGAGAGGTCGGATGGTGCGGCAGTTATCGCTGATTCACCCAATAAAACAATCATTAATGAATTAAATAAGTTCAAACTAACAGTTATTAAGACTGATGAACAAGGAAATGAAATCGAAGGTGCGGCATTTCGTCTGAAAAATTCATCAGGAGCGTACAACGAAACGATTTCTTCTGGTTCAACCTTTGTATTCACAGACATACAGCCAGGTGTTTATTATCTTAAAGAACTCACAGCCCCAAATGGTTATACTGGTTTAGAGGAAGAAATTACCATTGACATTTTTGACAACGGCATGGTGTCATTTGATGATCATCCGTGGGTAACTAACACCGTTATACTAGATGAAGACGAGAATCAAATCACAATAAAAGTAAAAAATTATCATCGAATAGGAATCTTGCCAAGAACAGGCAGTTTTGCCAATAGAACGTTCATTCTATTTTCTTCCATGTGCTTTATTACAGGTGTTGGATTATTCATAGTCTATCTATATATTAATAGGAGGAGAGGATAATTAGCCAGCTGCTCAGAAACAAAATGAAAAAATAATAGGGAGCTATACGCGGAAATTCCAGGATAATAAAAGCCGGGATCAAATCAGCAATCTGATTTTGATCTCGGCTTTTTAACTATGTATCTAAACGTGAAAGCTAACGCCGGATTAAGGAAACATTTTTCAAAATCCGTGAAAAATGTAGGAATTGTCGTCGCGCATACGATTCTACTAACCTGCTAAAGCAGGAAGAAGAACTCGCAGCTAACGCCGGATTAAGGAAATATTTTTCAAAATCCGTGAAAAATGTAAGAATTGTCATCACGCATACGATTCTACTAACCTGCTAAAGCAGGAAGAAGAACTCGCAAAGACGATCGAATATGTCGGTCGATCGTCTTCGTTCGTTAGTTTTATTTTGGAAAGAGAAACTAACTGTGGGTAGTATAGCATAGAATAATTGTTTTGCATGGGATACTTTGCTGGCTCTGTCTTCTATAAAATGAAAATATTCTAATAAAAGCCGAAAAGTCAGATTTATGTTTGGAAAGTGTTCATTATTTTATTTTACTTGCAGCAATTTATTTTTCTCCATCATAATCTTTCGAACCATCGATTGAACATTTTTCAGGTCTTCGTATTTGTCTTTGCATTCTAGAAACAGGATGGGTTTGTTGTGGACGTTCTTGATTGGGAAAAATTTATTCGTACTGATAATTAAATCAACAGATTCATCGGCTAATAAAAAGCGATTCGGGTCGACAAAATTCAATTTAACTAGTCCGTTAGTACTTTTCATAAAGAATTTTTTTAGCCAGATAGAATTAAACTCGCCTTTTGAGTCATCAATAAAAATAGATAATTCGTATTCTGTCATAAATTCATTGGCAATACTTAAAGCGGCGTAAAGAAAAATGGCGTAGTCAAGCTGTGAATAAATTAGGCTATTACGTGGACAAATATTTTCAAAACGAACCCGCAGATTTTCTTGTACAATCGCCATATCTTCCGGATAAAGATTGTGATGCTCGCCGATTGGTACATAATTATAAAAGCTTTTGAACAATAAGCGTGTATGAATGACATATAGTTCTTTTTCCAGTTCGTCATAGTCAAATTCAAATTGATTAAAAAGCAGACCGATGTTTTGAAAAAAGAACTGATTGGCCTGATAGATATTTGAATCTATCTCTTGGTGATATTTCTTTATTTCACGGAAGAAGCTGGTGTTGCGATAAAAGACCATTTTTGATTGTAGGAATAATAGCATAAAATAAAGTTCATCTTTAAAATTCGCGTAAGCCGAGACATTTTCTTCCGTAATAAAATGGAAATGCTGAACAAATTTATTTCCGATCAGGATGGATTCCACCGGCAGTTCATTATTTTCAATCGGATGATTGGATAGATAACGGATAAGCGTAATATCTACTAGATAATCATATTGAATTTTAGTGATCGGATCGATTTGATCTGAAAGTAGAAAGCTGAGTTTCTCAAAAATAAAATTCTTTTCAGTCGAATTTTCGATATTAAAGGGATGCCCGTAGCCGCCGTATAGCTGCCAAAAGAAGCTCAAGAAGAAGAGGCGAATCGTCGGTTCTAAACCGGATAATACAATCTCGCCATTTCTAATATGAAGATCAATATTGGCTTCTTTGAGGAAATCCCGCACTTCGTACACATCTTTTTTCAAGGTGGAATAACTCAGGTTGTATTTGTCCGTCAGGGAATCCATCGTATTTTCTTTATTTAGCAGTAACCCCTCCAGCAGGTCAATCTTGATCGAGATGTGATAGATGGCTAAGCTCAATTCTTTGTTCTCCACATAATTTTGTTGAATAATTCGGTAGTTCCGCTCCGATATAGTTAGCGGAGCGATTCCAATACGTTCCTTTACTTCGTTAGAAAGCATCGCTAAACGCTCTAAATATTTCAACGTTGTTCGTTTTTCAAAACCAATTTGCTCTGAAATTTCATTGATATCGTGAAAGCCTGGATTTTCCTTTAAATAAGTAAAAATGGCAAAAAGCGCCTGACTTTCAAAATCTAATAATAGATCGATGCTCATGAATTAACACTCCCTCAAGGTCACTAGTATAATCCGCAATGATTAAAGGAGGGGTAAGCACTATGTGAAAGTTGATTTAAAGATAATTGCGAGGATTCTTTTTTGCATCCGCTTTTTTTGTGAGAACTATCATTTGATACAAAAAATTAGTGCTGACTTTCTAAAAGTTTGCGTCTATTTTTTGCACAATTTGAACCTTTTCCTTTTTTTCTTAAAAACCTTTTTTATTTACCACTAGATTTCATGGAAAAGGGCGATGATTAAAGGTTTTCTTCCATCGTGGTGACAGCATGTCTTTTAATATTTTTTCTAATTTGCTATGACTGGCGTGGTTTGACTTTGATTGTGTAAAGTCTATGATGATGGCTGTAGTTCGAAAAGTGCGCACTTCGATTGCAATGAATTTAAAGGATGTGTCACAAATGAATAACGAAGAGAAGAATGCCTCTATCAGCGATCACAATCAGCTCACAGGTGTTCAACTATTCTCAATGACTACTTCAATGGTCATGACAGTCTACGGTTTTGCGGCCTTCGCTAAACAAGGACCAACAGCTTTGTTTTTCCTATTTTTAGCAGGGATTCTATGGTTCATTCCCGTTACTCGGTCCGCTGGGGAAATGGCCTCAGTTGATGGCTGGAGTAAAGGCGGGATCTTTACTTGGGGACGTCATATGCTAGGTGAACGCCTAGGTTGGTCTGCTCTATTTTACCAATGGATTCACATCACAGTTGGTATGTGTACCATGATGTATTTCATCATTGGCTGTTTATCAATCACTTTCAACGTTCCAGTTATTAATACGAATCCATTGTTCAAATTCATCATCATGATGGTTATCTTGTGGGGCTTGATCTTCGCACAACAACGGGGAACAAAAATCACAGGAAAAATTGCTCAATGGAGTTTTACAATTGGGGTTATTATTCCAGTCTTTCTATTGCTGTTCTTAACGATTACTTATTTAGTAAAGGGTAATCCTATGCTAATCAAAATCAATCCACACACGATTTTACCATCAAGCTGGAGCGGCAACGTGTTAGTCGGATTTGTGCCATTTATTTTAGCCTTTGCAGGGGCGGAAGGTTCAGCTACTCACGTAAAGGATTTAAAGAAACCATCTATTTATCCAAAAGTAATGATGGCCTTGGCCATTTGTGCGATTGCTTCTGATATTATCGGAACGATTTCCATTGGGGCAACAATTCCTAATGCTAAGATTCAATTAAGTACTGGTATTGTTTATGCTTATGGCGCTTTGGTTCAACAATTTCCATGGATCAATGTGGTCTTTATTGAACGGTTGATTGGTTTGCTATTAGCAGTGGGGATCATTGGTGAAATCAGCAGCTGGGTCGTTGGACCGAATGCGGGGATGTATGAAGCAGCGAAAGAAGGCTATTTGCCAGAACGCTTTGCTAAAACAAATCCTTATGGTGTCGAAACGAACGTCATGATCTTGCAAGGTGTGATCGTCTCAATCATGGCTGCGTTACTAACCTTTGGTGCCGGTGGAGACAAATCAAACCTTTCATTCCAAACAGCGATGAGTTTAACAGTTGCTCTGTATACCTTAATGTATATGCTGATGTTTGTTACTTATTTAGTTTTAGTGTTCAAACACGACGATTTGCATCGGACATTCCGTGCAGCCAAATCAAAAGTAATGCGTGTCATCATGGGTGTTCTAGGTTTAGTTTTATCAGCTTTTGGGTTTGTTGTAACATTCTTCCCACCAGCTGCTTACAGCATGCAACAAAAACATACGTACCTAACATTATTATTAACGGCTTTTATCATCGTTTTCTTTATACCTTTCATCATGTATTTGTTTCATGGAAATTGGACCTTGCATCATCATGATAAATCAGGAAAAAATTTGCACCATCAAGTTCATTAGAAAATATAAGAAAGTACAAATAAGGATGTCAGTTCCGCTTTTCACAGTTTATCTAGGCAGCAAGAAAATAAAAAAGTTTTTTGAAATACAGCTAGAGAAGTTTAGCGGAATGATATACGGCAAGAGAATCGAACTCATTTTTTCTTGGAAAAATGATTACTTTAATACGAATAAGGATGTCAGTTCCGCTTTTTGCAGTTTATCTAGGCAGCAAGAAAATAAAAGAGTTTTTTGAAATACAGCTAGAGAAGTTTAGCGGAATGATATACGGCAAGAGAAACGAACTCATTTTTCCCTGGAAAAATGATTACTTTAATACGAATAAGGAGATCTTTTAAATGCATACAGATTATTTAGAAAGTTCATTTTTAGGAAGCAGAGAAGCAGCACGTAGCATGCCTAAACAAGTATTGCCTGATGAGGGTATGAACCCTGACACAGCCGAGACGCTCGTCAATCATATTCGGTTGAATGAAGCAAAGGCAGATCAAAATTTGGCTACATTCTGTACGACTCAAATGGAACCACAAGCTGATCGCTTGATGCTTGGTTCACTTGAAACGAATGCGATTGACAAATCAGAATATCCAAAAACCACAGCAATGGAAAATTATTCAATTAGTATGATTGCCCATATGTGGAATATTGGTGAAGGCAAAGAACTATATAAAGACTTCATCGGAACTTCAACAGTAGGTTCTTCAGAAGGTTGTATGCTAGGCGGATTGGCTTTGTTGCACAGCTGGAAACACCGCGCAAAAGCAGCTGGATTAGATATCGACAACTTACATGAACACAAACCTAACTTAGTTATCATGTCTGCATTCCAAGTAGTATGGGAAAAATTCTGTACGTACTGGAATGTCGAGATGCGGGAAATTCCAATGGATGAAAACCATATGTCATTAAATACTGACATCGTGATGGATTACGTAGATGAAAATACGATTGGGGTCGTAGGTATCCAAGGGATCACTTACACTGGCCAAGTAGATGATATTCAAAAATTAGATGAACTTGTTTCTGAATACAACAAAACAGCTAAATTACCAATCAAAATCCACGTAGACGCAGCCTTTGGCGGTTTCTTTGCACCATTTGTTGATGGGTTCAAACCATGGGATTTCCGTTTGAAAAATGTAGCATCAATCAATGTTTCAGGACATAAATACGGGATGGTCTATCCTGGGATTGGCTGGATTGTTTGGCGTGAAAATACGGAAGAATATTTACCATCAGAAATGCGTTTTGCTGTACCTTACCTTGGAAGCAGCGTAGATTCGATCGCTATTAACTTCTCACATAGCGGGGCACATATTGTGGCACAATACTACAACTTGATTCGTTTTGGTCGTGAAGGATTCACAGCGATCATGAACAATGTCAGAGAAGTATCTAAACGAATCAATACAGAATTAAAAGCGCTAGGTATTTTTGATATCATCAATGATGGATCAAAATTACCAATCAACTGTTGGAAAATTGCGGATAATATCGAATTAACTTGGAATCTATACGATTTAGAAGACAAGTTGAAGGAATACGGCTGGCAAGTGCCTGCTTATCCACTTCCAAAAGATCTTGACGATGTAACTATTAGCCGAATCGTCGTTCGTCCAGCTATGACCATGGCTATCTGTGATGACTTCATTGATGATTTACATCGCGCAATTGACGATCTAAATCGTAATCATTTGATTCATCACGCATCTTAACCTATAATAGCATCTGTTATTAAAGTCCTAATAATTGCATCATTTATTAGGGCTTTTAAACTGGAGGGAATCAAATTGAAAAAAGACAAAGTAGAAGTTACCGGCGACGTACGAGTTCGTTACGCACCAAGTCCAACAGGTTTTTTACATTTAGGGAATGCGCAATCGGCGTTATTCAACTATCTGTTTGCCAAACATTATAAGGGAACTTGGGTATTGCGAATCGAGGATACTGACTTGAAAAGAAATGTTCCGCATGGTGAAGAAAGCCAGATGGAAAATCTTCATTGGTTAGGTATCGACTGGGACGAAGGTCCGGATAAACCGAAAGTTGAATTTGCCCCTTACCACCAAAAAGATCGTGTGAATTTGTATCACAAATATGTACAACAATTATTAGACGCTGGTTTAGCCTATAAAGACTATGCCACCGAAGAAGAATTAAAAGAATTACATGACCAACAAATCGAAGCCAAAATCGCGCCTCATTATGATGGTCGCTGGTATGGCGCAACAGAAGAACAAATCAAACAAGCCGAAGCAGAAGGCCGAAAACCGACCGTTCGCCTTCATTTGCCTGAAGACCATGTTTATGGCTGGGACGATATGATTAAAGGCCGGGTGGAATTCAATTCAGACAATATCGGCGGAGATTTCATTATTGAAAAAAGTAATGGCATGGCAACGTACAATTTTGCCGTAGTGATTGACGACTATTTGATGAAGATGACTCATGTTTTACGCGGGGATGACCATATTGCGAATACACCAAAACAAATCGCAGTATACGAAGCACTAGGTATCCCACAACCGCTATTTGGTCATATCACACTGATCTATAGCTTGGATACGCATAAAAAATTGAGTAAACGGGATAAAAATACCCTGCAATTCATCAGTCAATATCGTAAATACGGTTACTTGAATGAAGCGTTGCTGAACTTTATCGCCTTTCTTGGTTGGTCACCAGTGGGAGAAAAAGAATTGTTCACTCGTGATGAATTGATCGAAGCTTACGATATCAATCGGATGTCTGCTTCGCCTGCTTATTTCGATCAAAAGAAACTTGACTGGACCAATGCGGAATACATTAAAAAAACTTCCGTTGACGAATTAACTAGACGAATCATGCTGTTAGTTGACGCTGCTGAAACAGATGTAGCGGAACAATTAAAAGCAATCGGCATCGAAAAGGATCTTGATTTTGTTAAAAAAGTCGTGGATATCTATCACACAGAAGCCAAGACCTTAATGACATTTATGGAAAAAATCTTGTTTATCAAAAATGCCAACCAAGTGACCTTCACTTATACCGACTTGGCAGAATTTGATAGCGAAGGCGTTAAACAAATTTTGACTGCGATGTCAGAAAAAATAAAAGATGCGGCAGAACCAGTGGATTATCCTGCCATCTTGTCAGTTGTTCAAGCAGAAACAGGACAAAAGGGTCGTAAACTGTATATGCCGTTGAACGTCGTCTTCACCGACAGTAAATCTGCTCCTCAAATCACAGATATTATGTCGGTTATGCCGAAAGAAACGGTTCAGCATTTGATTGACAATGCGTTGGCGTTTCTAACTAAATAAATGGAAAACTGCGATTCTCGATGAGAGTCGCAGTTTTTTAGTTAATCATTGTGCTTGGTCTTTTAAAATTTCAGATGCATTTGTTTCTGTTTAAAGATTTTTCCAATTAGAACTGAATGATTCTCTTCATCGATTCGGTAAAAGATTGCATAACTTTGACCAATCAAGATTCGATAAGTCGGAATGTCAAAACCATATAATGGAGAAACATCTTCATGCATTTTAGGAAATAGTTTTAATAATTCTAGTGAGCGATAAATTAATTGAACGAAGTGTTTGATTTTTTCTTCTGAAAGAAAAAGTTCGTTCTCCCATTCCGATATAAGCTGGATCAGGCTATTTCTAAAAGAGACGGAATAAATGAGCTGATAAGATTTCATTACTCACCCCAACCATATTTGCTAAAGAGCGTAGTCATTTCTTCTTCAGAAACAGTATGATTCGTTTCAAACTCTGCAAAACTCTCTTCGATTAACTCACGATCTTTCTTTTTTGCGACTTCTTGGGCATCTAATATGAAGTAATTTCCTTCTTTTTTAACCTCCAAGATATCTCCCTCGTGTAATCCCCATTCTTTAGGGAATATTCCTCCAACGGAATTACCAATCTTCCGTACTTTGATTTGTCCCATTCAAATCCCCTCTTTTTTACAGAATTATAACACGTTATAACTATTTAAGGAAATTATGAATATCTAGTAGCAACTAAAAAAAGGATTGATATGATGATAGAATTGAGTCATTAATATGAATGAAGTTGCCAGTTTTACTTTCTACTTCAGTAGATTAGTAAAATGGTATCCGGAATGAAAATCAATCAATTTTAACCAAAATTGAATCGTTACTATGAATGAGGTGAGGGAATGATCAATCAAAAGGCGTTGTTTTTGTATCCGCAGAATCAACGGATTATTTTTCGGAATCAAGACTGTATGTATGTTAGACCGCATGAGGCATTGTTGCCATATATTTCGAATTATACATTGACTTTTCCGACGAAACAGGCGATTTCTGAGAATTATACGGTCATTCCTCATGGCTGTGGGACATTAGTATGCGGGTTTAAGGACCATCAAATCGAGAACCAGCTACTTGGGCCAATGACTGCGGCTGCCAATGTAGGTGAGGAAGCTGTGACTTTCAATCAGATATTCATCGTGGAATTCCAACCGGCTGGACTTCATGCGTTTCTAAGTCTTAAGCAAAATGAATTAGCGGATCGGCATTTTTCTTTTCAATTGCTTCATGCTAAATTGAATCAGGTACTGATGGAATTGTTGGAGGCAGCGGAAAGTGTGGAAGAGCTGCTGGCTGGAGTTGATCGTCTATTTGTTCATGCTCTCTTAAAGGACTGTCCGCCAGAGTTGGCTACTTCGAGAAAAATGATTGTTCAACAATCAGGAAATATCTCCTTAAAGAAGTTGTCTAATGAGGTATTTTATAGTGAACGCCATCTTACGCGACTGTTTAATGAATATCTGGGAATGAGCACCAAAATGTTTGCTCGTTTAGTCCGAGTTAATCAAACGATCCGTTTACTAAATCGAAGGCAAGGAGTAATTACAAAAGTGTTGGAACCCGCCGGTTATTACGATTTCTCTCACTTCAATCGTGATTTTAAACTGGTGACGGGCATTACACCGCAAGCTTATCAACGGAAGATGTCCGATTTTTACAGTGAAATCGCCAAATTCTAAGGGTATAGTTGGTAAAAAAGGAAGGAGAGTCGAGTAGCGGCTCTGATGGTGATAGGAATGAATTTTGGTGGAGTATTATTGGCAGTGAAGGATATGACGAAGGCGAAGCAGTTTTATGTAGAGGTTATGGAGCAAAAAATAGAAATGGATCTGGATAATGTTCATGTTGCTTTTGAGAGCGGCTTTTCATTACAGGCTGATTATCAAGGGTTGCTGGGTGTTCCACTAAATCCAAAGGAGCAGTCGGATAATTTTCAACTGTATTTTGAGGTTGAGGATTTAGACAAATGGGAAGACAAGCTTTCAAAGGTTGAAGAAATCGACTTTCTGCATCACAGCAAAGAGTATCCTTGGGGGCAGCGTGTGCTGCGTTTTTACGACTATGATAAATTTATCGTGGAGGTCGCAGAAAGTATGGCTAGTGTGGCGAAACGCTATTTGGCTCAAGGCATGACTGTAGAAGAAACGGCTGAAAAAACAATGTTTCCGGTTGAGTTTGTTGAAGGATTGGTTTAAATAGAAGGAAGAGCTAGAGTGGCTATTCTTTTTTGATTGAATTAATACGTGATGGAACTGTAAATAATAGCAACAGTTCTTTTTAGGAGATTGTTGAATAAAAAAACTGCCGCAAAAAATTGCGGCAGTTTCGTGTTTTTAGATAAACAATGCTTTATATAATGCGATTGCTACGATTGAAGCAATGATTGGGGCAAGTACTGGTACCCATGAGTAGCTCCATTGTGAATCGCCTTTGTGTTTCAATGGTAAGATGGCGTGCATGATACGAGGACCTAAATCACGAGCTGGGTTTAAACCTGGGCCAGTTGGTCCGCCGAAGGATGCGACTAATGTCCAAACTAAGAAACCTAATGCTAAGTGTGCTGTTCCTAAATTGTTTTGGAAGAATGGCGCTTTGGTAATTCCTAGTGCGCCGAAGAATAAAATGAATGATCCGAAGAATTCATTCACGAATCCGTTAAATTTAGAACCAACACTATTGATCGTTGAGAAGGTACCTAACACATGTAGTTTGTCTTCTGTTTGATCGTAATAAGGCTTGTAGCTGGCTACTACGACTAATTGTCCGACCATCGCACCAAGAATTTGGACAACGATGTAAGGAAGAACCTCCGCCCAAGGGAACATGCCGCTAACAGCTAAACCAATCGTAAACGCTGGGTTGATATGATTGCCGCTGATACCGCCAAAAATCATTGCAGGAATCATAACCCCGCAGCCATAACCTACTGCAATCAACATCCAGTCACTTCCGTAACCTTTTGTTCCTCTTAAATCAACATTGGCAACTGCACCGTTTCCTAGCATTACTAGCAAAGCAGTTCCCAAGAACTCAGCTGCTAACCGAGTAGTCAGTGAATAATCCATAAAGACCTCCTATAAAATAATTGAAATGAAAATGTAAATGAAAATTTCATTTTATATCTTAATCCCATTCTTTGTAATTAGCAAATGTTAACCTCAGAAAAACGAGAAATTTCTATAGGAAATGACAACAAACGTTATGAAAGCGAAGAACAGCTGCTTTTTAGCTCCAAAAATTGTTTTTCATAAAAAAATCTCGTTCAATTGAACGAGATTGTGTCAGTTGATTAAAACTAGATGACGAAAGTTTGGGTTGTTTTCGATCAGCTTATGAGCTCCGTAGAAATTTTTATCTGAAAAGCCGTTTAGCTGTGCAGTCAAAATGGATGTTAGTTGATTTTTTTCCCATAAATAGACCAAAAGCTCCATGATCTTGCGGGAATACTCGATGCCTTCATCGGTAGTAAAAGAAGCCTCCAAGAAATCTTCGCAATAGAAGTTGAGATAGTCTGGATCAAAATTTTTCTTTTTCTTATTAATGAAGTGCAAGAGCAGCACCTTGGCCGTATCCTTGAATTCCGACAGATGATCGAAGTTTTTTTCCTTTTCAGTATCTAAATTGATCACATAATCAACCGGTGTCATTTCCGCGTTTGTCAATTCTTTTGATAGCTGAGTGGATTGAGAGACGACGACATCCGCCCCCATGTTTTTGATCCAGATCTCTGAATTGTTTTTATCAATTGTTGCGGCGACCTTCAAGCCAGCCCACTTCGCTAATTGGATAATGGTCGCGCCTAGCCCGTCAGAGGTATTTAGGATCAATAGGTTTCCCTGATTTTTTCTCGGCTTAGGTGTCAATTGCAGTTGGCTGAACAACACTTCAAAAGCCAAGAAAAAGCTATAGGAAAAAGCGGCGGCTTCATCGGTAGGAAAAGAGTCTGGCAGTTTGACGATGGAACGGACATCAGCGATTTGAAAGTTACTATAGCTGCCGTATTTTCCGACCTTATTTACATAGAGAACACGGTCACCAACATTTAAGTATTGATTGCCGCTGCCTAGTCGGGTGATAATGCCGACACCGCCAAAGCCTAAAATATAAGGTTTCTTCGCTCCTTTAATCGTTTGTCGAATCTGGGTATCTAAGGTACTTATCGAGATAGCGGAAATTTTTATCATCACATCATTTTCTCGTAGTTTCGGAAGCATGATCTTGTATTGTTCAAATTTTTTGTCTTCTTTTAAACGAAATTTTTTCTCGAAGCCAATTGCGTCTGAAATCATTCGTTTTACCCTCCTCAGAAATAAATTTCTGAATCTCCAATAATAAAATGGCTACTTATAATATACTTGATTTCACAAAGAGAAGGAAATATTTTC